>BNJU01000388.1_pt1 | contig 292517 bp, 334 predicted proteins | sample 8539281 | NCBI WGS metagenome assembly BNJU01 (sample SAMD00202456, study PRJDB9452) | human saliva metagenome | isolation source: human saliva | place: Japan | reverse complement strand
CACGTCCTGTTCTTTTTACTGACTGTTGCTTCAAAATCTGCTTGTGTCGGTCTGTCAGTTTCGCATGGTCGAGAATGTCTTTTACAACCTGCGTCTGGTTGATTTCATCAAGTTTAATCGCAACCTTTAAGGTCGGGGCAACTTGATGAGATAGCCAGTTCAGCGTCCTTTGGAAGGAGTAAGGCTCTGGTTTTGTGGTTAGTTTTAATCGTTCACGATTGTTCCCAATAAACCAAGCCCATTCTTCATTCAGTTTCCAATCAGAACGAGGTTTGGAATCGTCTTTATCTACAAAACGGATATACCGATTGATAATTTTAAAGGCGGTATGCTCTGGATTGTCATAGACGAGTAAATCACGGACTGCATAATAGGCACGCTCATTTTTCAATCGAATCTCAAAACGGTTTTTTACTTCTGCGTCTTCAATGGGAATATCATTTTTCTTGTACTGCTCGTAGTCCTTTTCATAGATACAGAAATAAACTTCACTTTGTAATGAACCGATATAGAGGGTGTTTCCCATACATTCCTTTTCCTCTTTGCGTACCAGTTCGCCACTGCGATAGCTTTTAAAACTGCGGAAGACGGAGATACATTCTTCCTGTTGGCACTTTTCAGTGAGTACAGGGATATTCAAAATCCCTGTCTTATCGTTAATGGCAAGGTCAAGGCGTTTCATCACACCGCCAGCCACCAAAACGTCCATAAAGAACTCATACCAGCTTCTTTGTTGTGCCAGAAGATAGCTTTCAAATTGTCTGCACCCACGACCTTTCAATTCCACCAGAACTCCTTTGTCCAGTTCATGGGAGCAAAGGACGAATATGTCGCCTAAAGCATAATGCTCTGAATAAGAATAGAAACCATAGTCCTCATGAAGAAAATAGGACAGTTTCAGTTGTAAGATGTTTTCGACCACCTGCTGTACGTCTGTTGTCGGAAAGCGAATTCTTACATAATCAAACAGCATTTCAAGGGGAGCGTCGGGATTGAAGCGTTCCAGAGCTTCCCAAAGGGACTGCTGTAAATCCTCTGATGGCTTGACTTTTCCTGTTTCAATATCGCTTAGATACTGCCTTGTAATACCAGTCGCAACAGCTAAACGGTTTTGAGATAGTCCATAAGCCAAGCGTTTTTCTTTTAAATGCTGTAACCAAGTTTGTTCATTCAGTAAAAATCCCTCCAATCAAAAAGGCGTATGTCAACTTTTAAAGCCCATTTGACATACGCTGAAATTTTGTAAATCCCTTGTAACCAAAGGATTTTCTAATGTTTTTTTGACTGTTTCCTGTCGATTTGTACCCCCCTGTTAGATATAGTGGGAAAAATTTAAAAAAAGCCCTTTAAAATAAGGCTTTTTAGATACTTTTATATCTTTTGGTAGCTCTTTTGGTAGCTAAGTAGATTTAATCAATAAAATCATTTGATATGAGATTGAGTTTATCAGTTAATTCGGTATCTGCGTTGGGGTATAAATGACTATAAATGCTAAGTGTTGTTTTGACATCAGAATGGCCTAATCGTCTTTGGATATATAGGGCATTTACATTATATTCATTAATAAGCAAAGATGCGTGGGAGTGTCTCAAACCTTTTGGTTGAATGTATTTAACACCAGCACGTTTAGAGTATTTTAAAATTTGGTCTCTAATACTACGTTTACGATATGGAACTCCGTCGGGCGACAGAATAAATGGTATTTTATCGACTTTTTCTTGTCTTTCTTTCCACTCCTTAAGAACCTTTAGAGTATTATCATCGAGTCCAATAGTACGCCGAGAGCTTTCGGTTTTTAGCTTGTTACGGCGCTCCCAATTTTCACGATTTATATACTGTAAGTTGTGATTGATTGCTAGTGTTTTCTTTTCAAAGTCCACATCCTCCCAATAAAGAGCAGTCGCCTCATTTACACGCATTCCCGTAAAATAATAAAGCCAAAGGAGTGTATAAATAAAATGCTCAAAATAACTTTCTTTATCAAGGGATTGTATTACTTTTTGAAATTCATCTTTTGTCCAAAAGTCGATATGTTTTTTTGTTATTGGAATAGGACTGATATTACTTGTAGGTATTTCATGGAAAATTAACCCATACTTTTTTGCGGTTTTCAAAACTTGATTAAGTAATGTCATTTTTGTTTCTTGCGTATGAATTTGAATATTTTTTTCTAATAAACTATTTCTATAATTTATTACATCATAAGTTGTAATTTCTCTAGGCTTTTTCTTACCAAAATATTGAATAAATTCATCAAATATAATTTGACGTCTTCGTTCAATATCTGGACTTGTAGTAGCATAATAGTTTGGTATAAATACTTCGTCCATAAATTGTTTAAACGTCCACTGAGTGTGCTTAATTCCACCTTTTTGATGCACTTTATTTAAAGCCCTTGTTCGTGCCTCAAAGGCTTCTTTTGCGGTTTCAAAACCACGTCTGCGTTCTTGATATGGTTTACCAGTAGCTAGGTCAACTCCAGCTTTAAAATAATAAGTATATTTCCCAGTTTTATCGTCTCTAGTAACACCAGTATATCTAGTTTTTGACATGTAGTTCCTCCAATCCAAGAATTTCTGATACAACTGATACGGGAACAGTTCCGAGCCCTTTATTGTTATAGAAATCGAAACCACGTTCAACCATAGTGTGTTTTGCTTGTCGTAAAATATTATAAGCAGTCCATTTTGAGAACCCTAAGTCCATAATATCTTGTACTGTCATAGTGAGTTTATCGTTCATAAAACATCTTCTCCTTTACTAGTAAGTTCAATGAATTCGCCTATTAATTGTTTTAATTCATTGTTTAATCGTGGTGTTTGTTTTTTAAGTGCATCTTGAAGCTCTAAAGAAAATGAGTTACTATCAAATGCTTTTAGGTGTTTTCTAAGCCTAGTTTTTTTGACTCTTATAGTGTTAGGTTTTAGATAGGGAAATAATTCGGGTAAAAGAGCTGGTGCATGGAGAAAGATATAAGCAAATGCCTTGCTATCATCTGGAACACTTGAAAGACTAAAAAAACTAAAATTCTCTAATCGTTTAGAAATCTCTGAAATGGTTTCTGCGTTTATAGCCTTTGTTCTAAGTTGAAACTCCAACCGCCACCAAAAAGGTTTACTCTCGATATTCAATTTATCGGCTCTTTTATGACTTAATACCTCTATGTTCTTATCGTATAAACGTACTTGAACATTACTACCACTAGCACCCCAGTATTTACTTTCTATGTTTCCTCCTCTACCATAGAATATTTTATGACTAACTCCACCTTTGATATGTTGTAAAAAGACTATTTCTGGTCTGTTAAAGATATCAAAAGCAAGGTCTAAACGTGATAGTCTAACATCTAATCCATTTAATCGAGCATAATTCATAATCTGTCTCCATACTTGAAGACCTCCAAATTCTTTAAGCGAGTTTGGGTTAAAGTCTAAACGTATGACTTGATAACCACCATAGGTTGATAATTGGAAGAAAATTAGATTAATACTATCCTCATTTATCATTTTATAAAGTGTAAAATAATCTTCTCTTAGATTTGCTTGAATGCTAAATTCTTGAATAATAGAATCGATAGAATTTCTTAATTCCCAAAATATACGTCTTAGTGAACAGTTTTCTCTATCAAGGATTACTGTTAGTCGGTCAATACTGATATAAATAGATTTTTCTAGTTCTGATAAATCTACTCGACTTTGATATTCTCGTAGTGCTTGAAGGTTATTTTTCATCTGTAACGCCTCCTTTCTATAATTGCTGAATGCGTAGGTCAATGTTACTATTGAGTTTTGCTGATGACACGTTACTTAGGGCGGTGCCTTAAGTGTATCTGTTTGCCGGCTGTTAGAAACGCCAGCTTTCTTAGAGATTGAGAGAACTGCGTGCTTCGGGCGCATTGCCTTCGGCTTGCGCCCTTGCCCTTGTCTCACAATCTCTAAACTAGGCGAATGGTAGAAGTAAGTATTGCCAATTTTTATGACATTTACTGTGTAGAAGTCATAATATCCTTAGCGTAGTCAAATTTCGCTTCATGTGGACTTTTTATTACCATTTTGGTTATAGGTCAATAGAAAAGCGAAAGGAATTTTAAAATGTTGAAAGACAATATAAAAAAAGCCCGTCTGAACGTAGGACTTACTCAATCAGAAGTTGCTGAAAAGTTAGGTGTAGCTCAAGCCCAGTACGCTAGGTGGGAAAATGGAGGGAGAAACCCGAAAGATGAAACAGTAGAAAAATTAGCTGAAATCTTTGGTACGTCTTTTGAGATTTTAAAAGGACGTGATGACGGACTAGAAGAAATTGTTAGTTTATTGAGAGAGTATGAATTGACAGAAACAGATAAAAACAAAATTATTAAAACTTTAAAGGATTTATTACATAAATAAATCAAAATAATGTGGTAGTTGGAGAGCACAAAGTGAATAATATCCGAGAACAAAAAAAGCAAGCTAAAGAATTTATTAAACGCTGGGAAAATCGTAAATGAAAGACAAGATAGTCAGTCATTTTGGCTTGATTTGCTCCAATCTGTTTATTGAATTGATAAATGAGAAGATTAAAGCGTTGTAGGAAAATAGATATTTTATGAGGAGGCGAGGCAACTTGAAAGAATATATTGCGAGTTTAGAAAAAGAGTTTTCTTTGATAGAAAATGGCTTCAAAGAGGAAGAGAAAAGAGCCTTAACTGATTATAAAGCTAATGATAATGAATATGCTAAGAATTTGGCATTTTTAGCATATAAATCTGATACCTATCAAGTAAGAATGTACGGTGTATTTCTTTTTGGATATTTATCAGAACAAGCTGATATTTTAGCATTTATGAGAGATGAAGTTTCCAAGGATGACAATTGGAGAGTTCAGGAAGTATTGGCAAAGGCATTTGATGAATTTTGCAAGAAAATAGGATATGAAAAAGCACTTCCAATAATTGATGAATGGTTAAAAAACAATAATCCTAATACAAGGAGAGCAGTTACAGAGGGGTTAAGAATATGGACAAGTAGACCATATTTCAAAGATAATCCGAATGAAGCTATTGAAAGAATTGCAAACTTAAAAGAAGATGCAAGCGAATATGTGAGAAAATCTGTTGGAAATGCTTTAAGGGACATTAGTAAGAAATTTCCAGAGTTGATTAAAATTGAGCTTGATAGCTGGAAATTAGAAAGTAAAAAGATACAACAGGTTTACAAATTGGCAAGTAAATTGATTGTATGACAAATTTGAATTTGTGGAGGTTTTCTATGAAGTATGAAGAAATTAAATTAAATATTTCAAATGATAAAATTAGCAATTACAAAAGTATTTAAAGGGATGAAGCTGTATTCTGAAATATTTAAATCCGAAGATGAAAAAGAAGTTAATAAATAAAAGAGTATTTGTAACTCCAAAAAGGAAACTATGTTTTATTATGAAAGGACAGATATAAATTGGAACTATTGGTCAGATAAAACAAGATATGATTCGAGTTTTGAATTAAGTGATATAAAACATAATATAGTATTTGAAGTATCAACAGAATTGACTAAGTTTACAAAAATATTTAGGAGAAGAAGTAGTCAAAAAAATTATGTTTAAAGAAAAAAATGGAGAAATAGTAGAAGTACTGGATATTTAGTACATCTTGAACTCCCTATTTATTAGATTAAGTAAATTTGGAATTTTCGATTGATGATGATTGGAGAAGACTAGGATAACTAATTGAAAGGTGTTGTGTATACTATACTTTAAGGGATTGGTCTATTTTGGTAGCTTTTTGGTAGCCAAACAGTCAAAGGATTGGAATTTCATAAAATACATTACAAAAAGAATGTTGATTTATCAGCATTCTTTTTCATTCCAAATGGTTTCTCGGAATTAGAAACGGGGGGTTAAGTGCTGGCGTGGCTATTGCCACACCAGCCAGCAAGATCAGTCCACACCTGCGACTTCCGCTTCGCACGTCGCCTGCGTGGACTGTCTGCTGTTGGATAACTTTTTAATTTCCTCCAAGAAATCATATCCTTTTGGTACAAGGGGAGTATAAAACTCTGATATGACACTTGTTCCTACATCAACATAGCCACGACCTTTGATTCGCTTTAAGAAGAAATCCTTTTGTACGTCACTGCCAAACATCATGCCATAGCCCATTTCAGACATACGACCTAAAGCCACTCTGAAATTAAACTGATCACGGATTCCGTCGCCTAAATATTTTGCGTCTGGACGTTGACAAGCCAGTATTAGAAAGAAGCCAGCTTGACGACCTAACATGACAATCTGTTTCAGCTTATTCATAACTGCGGTGTTTTCTTTTGTTCCCAGCATTTCCATGAAAGCGACGTATTCATCAAAGATTAAGAAGTGTGCCGGGAGACCTAAGTAAGCATAATTTTTGCCAGTCTTATAGTTCTTCATCTGCTTCATTTCCTCACTACGTTTCATCATTTCTTCATAGAATGTTTCAATGCAAGAAAGCAAGTCTTCTTTTCTATAGTAGACATTTGCCATCACAGAACCTAAGTCCGCAAGATCAGCATTTTTCGGGTCAAGAATATACAGTTTTGAATCTGTATGAAGCAAGGCTTCAATCAGTGTCAGTATAAAGTAAGTTTTACCGCCACCTGTACCACCAGCAATCAACATATGAGGGAGCTTATCATATTCCCACCATACGTTTTTCATTAAGCGAAGTTTACCATCTTTAGCTTCTACTTCATCAATAGAAATACGACTGGCTATGGTGTCATAGAGCAAAGTATATTCCACATAGGAATCCTTTAACTCTTTATCCGTCAGCTCACAGTACAAGCCACTCTCTAATTTCTTTTCCAAGTGTAAGAGTTGGTCTTGATATTTTCCCAGCGTGATTTCCACCCGTATCTGTATCAAGCCATTTTTAAGTCGATAATACATTTTAGGGAAGTAGGTTATCTTTTCCTTTGTACGACCAGCACTATCTTTAAAGAAACCCTCTGTTTTGACCTGTTCAGATTCATACCACTTGTTTTCAAGTATCATCTTTGCCAGTTTTTGACGGTGGTAAAGTTGTTTAACCGTATCATAGCGAACCCTGTTTGAATACAAACGCTACCAGCAAGCAGATAAGAATTGCGACACTGAAACTGATAATTAAATAGGGAATGTCAATCTTATCTGCTTGTGATAGGTTAAAATCCTGTTAGTTGATCTGCTGGATTGTCTTCACATGAAACAGTCCGACAACCAGCAGGAAAAACAGGCAGGAGTGACGCTATCGTAAAATGAAAGACTAAATCTTTACCAGATGGGCGAATCCTTTTTACCACGCTGTTTCATGCGAAAAAGTCTCCTTTCTACCTAGCGACTATTTGTCTTGTGTCGGTTCTTTCTTTGCTTGTGGTTGAGCTTTGAATGAACTAGAATCCTTTTGTCAGCACAATATCGTCTGCCTTGATATACCAGTCAACATCTGCTCCTTGATAGGTGGCAGTAGCAACGGTGTCCGCAATGGGATTGATAAGTTCCACCCGTGCGTTATAATCAAACTCTTTCAAAGGCACGCTGGCAGGAATACTTACTTGAATCATGCGTCCTTGTCCTTTGGATTTTAAGTCATAGGTACGTTCCTTGATTTCATCTGAAACCGACCCTGTCTTCATTTTTGGATTCTCACTTCACGACGTAGAGCAGAGAATTTCAATTCTCCAAAAAGTCGTGTCTTTATCTAATACAATGCCATTTGCTAATCTCATCATTTTTTTCCTCTCTTTCTTTATTCTTTTATCATGTCGTCAGCATGTAAAAGGTAATTTGTAAAACCACGAGTGCCGATTTTGTAGCCCTCTGCGGTAATACGTGGATTGACTAACTTCACACGTTCCTCAAAGCCGAAATGTTTTTTTCGCCAGCTTCAGCAGGAAGCACCACCACAATATCATCTGCTCTTTGAACATCAGAATAGAGATTATAGCTTCTTGATAAGACAGTTAGCCGTCCGTTGATTCTTCGCTGAACGACTTTATCCTCGCCAGCAAATTCTAAATTGCCGAATGTTTTTCCATGTTGGGAATCACAAATTTAAGTTCCATATTTTTTTACCTATCCTTTTCTTTTTTTATTGGCTGAATGAATGTTTGATGGTCTTAAAGAGTGGGGAACGACCTTTTGATTCTTGATTTTTTTGTTTTCATAAGTTCACTTCCTTTCAAAAATCGGGTAAAAAAATAGACACCTCATTTTTTTGAAGTGTCTACCTATTAAATATTCAAATTTTATTGGAAGTATCTTTATATCTTCACTTTTCAAGGATAAATCGTCGTATCAAAGCTCATTCATAAGTAGTAAATTAGTAGTAAATTGAGTGGTTTTGACCTTGATAAAGTGTGATAAGTCCAGTTTTTATGCGGATAACTAGATTTTTATGCTATTTTTGCTAAACTAGATACAGAAAAAAGAAAGAAGCAAATATGGAAGAGAAGCGATATAGCGGGCTAACCAATGAGCAAGTCCAAAGCCGAATCAAAGAAGGCAAACAAAATCGAGTAACCATCACAGCAGAAAAGTCGACGAGAGAGATTATTTATTCAAATGTCTTTACTTATTTCAACCTAGTCTTTGGTATTTTAGCTATCTTATTGATACTAGTACGGTCGTGGAACAATATGTTATTTGTTCCGATTGTCGTCGTCAACTCCTTGATCGGGATTGTTCAAGAATTGCGGTCCCGTCGGATTTTGAATAAGATGCGTCTCCTTCAAGTGGAGAAAGCTCGAGTGATTCGTGAAGGAGAACGTCTGGACCTTCCTGTTCATCAGGTGGTAGAGGGAGACGTCGTCTTGTTCCAAGCAGGGGATCAGATCTATGCGGATGCCAAGATTTTAGATGGGTCGATCATGGTCGATGAGTCTCAATTAACAGGAGAAGCAGATGAAATCCCTAAAGGTGAGAATCAGAAACTCATGTCAGGAAGTTTTGTCATATCAGGCCAGGCAGTTGCCGTCTTGGAACAAGTAGGAGATGCGTCTTATATTAATCAGCTGAGTCTCTCTGCCAAGAAAGTCAAGGGACACGAAGAATCTGAAATGGTTCATGCAGTGGACAGCCTTGTCCGAATGATCGGAATGATTCTCATCCCGATTGGCTTGCTCTTGTTCTTGCAGAGCTATCTAGGAAATCAAGAAACCCTCAAAGTTAGCATCACCTCTATGGTCGGTGCCATCATTGGGATGATTCCTGAAGGACTCTACCTCTTAATGACCCTGGCCTTGGTGCTTGGAGCAACCCGTTTAGCCCTTCAAAAGGTCCTGCTCAATAGTATGAAGGGGATTGAAACCCTATCCCGTATCGATGTCCTCTGTCTAGACAAGACGGGAACCATTACCGAACACAGGATGCAAGTGAGTGAGCTTCTCCCCTTGGCACTAGATGAAAAAGAAGGCAAAGAAATATTAAATCACTATCTCCAAGCAAGTGAAGATCAGAATGATACCATTAGGGCCATTCGGCAGTATCACTCCGTCCAACCTGCCCAAGTATGGCCCGTTCAAGACCGCCTTCCTTTTTCATCTAAGAAGAAATTTGGGGGCCTTCAGTTCCAAGAAGGGATCTACCTATTAGGGGCACCGGATGTTTTGCTGAGAGATGATCTCCATGCTTATCAAGAAGTGTGGCAGCAAGAGATTGAACGAGGGGCGCGTGTTCTTATTTTGGGGCATTACCAAGGTGAGCAGTTGACGGAAGTATTAGAAGCTCCAGTCCTTCCCCTTCTAGCCATAGTCTTGGAGAATCCTGTTCGGTCGACTGCTCCTGATACATTCGCCTATTTCCAAAAACAAGGGGTGACCATCAAGGTTATTTCAGGGGATCATCCTGTTACAGTTGCTGCCGTGGCTAAGAAAGCAGGTATTCCTCATGCGGATCAAGTGGTAGATGCTAGTCAGCTCAAGACGCGTGAGGAGGTAGTAGATGCGGCACGGACCTACACCGTCTTTGGACGAGTTAGTCCAGAACAAAAACAAGTTCTCGTAGAGAGCTTGCAGGCGGATGGTCATAAGGTTGGAATGACAGGAGATGGGGTCAATGATATCCTTGCTATGAAAAAGGCTGATTGTAGTATTGCCATGAATACGGGACATGATGCGACCAAAAAGGTGGCCCAGGTTGTACTTTAGATTCGGACTTCTCCCACATGCCATCGATTGTGGATGAAGGTCGCCGAGTGGTCAACAATATTCAACGTTCGGCGAGTCTCTTTTTGGTCAAGAATATCTTTTCAATTTTATTGGCTATTTTGGCCATTCTCTTTCGTTTCACCTATCCCATCCAGGCTTCTCAGATGTCCTTGATCAGTGGATTTACCATTGGAATTCCCGGTTTCTTGCTGGCCTTGGAGAAGAATCGTGCCCGAATAGAAGGAGACTTTATGGAGACTGTGATAGAGCAAGCTCTTCCAGCTGCCTTGACCAATCTCATATCAGTCCTTTTCCTTGTGGTTCTGGGTCCTTTCCTTGCATTAAGTCAGGGAGAAATTTCGACCATCTCTATCTACTTGCTGGCATTGATTGGCTTTACAAAAGTATACCAACTCAGCCTTCCCTTTAATCATGTAAAATTGGGCATCATCCTTCTGAATGTAGCAGGATTTTGTCTGTCGGTCTTTGTATTTTCTTCCATTTTTAATCTCAGCCATCTTCATCTGACTGGCTGGATCTTGACCCTCGCCCTAGGGCTGGTCATGGAAGGAGTCTTATGGTTGATGAATCGCCGTGTCTATACCTTGGTGACCCATCGGCATAAGTCAAGAAAAGAATAAAAAAACGGTATGAACTATGATTTTAGTTCATACCGTTTTATTGTTGCTGTATATCAGATGAAGAGACTGATTGTCATAATAAGATATAGGAAGAAGGTAATGAGGAAGCCTGCTCGCCAAAAGTATTTAAAAAATTTCGGATAGTAAAAACTGCGTCTCTTTTTTAAAAAATAAATGGTTAAGCCAATAGCTAAGAGGGACAAGGCCAATAATAATTGCGGCAACAAATTATGATAGTAGGCCGCATCTGAAATTAAATAGTATTCTAGCGCGAACAGAGGAAAAGCCAGGTCGGCAAAATTCCAGCCATAACGTCGCAGTTTAAAGACTCGAATAATAATCCCACTGAGAATGAGGGTCAAAAAAATAAATACTAGGGAGGCAACTTTTATTAACATACCTCCATTTTATCACAAAAGTAAAAAAAGTGTGATGGAAATGAAAATTTTTCTTGCATTTGGAAGAAATAGTGTATAATAGAAAGGTATGCGCAGAGCATACTTGTGGGAGGTAAAAATCTGTAATTACCGCCAAAACCACAAAGGAGGATTTAAGAAATGGCTAAAAAAGTCGAAAAACTTGTAAAATTGCAAATCCCTGCTGGTAAAGCTACTCCAGCTCCACCGGTTGGACCAGCACTTGGTCAAGCAGGTATCAACATCATGGGATTCACTAAAGAGTTTAACGCTCGTACAGCTGACCAAGCTGGTATGATTATCCCAGTTGTGATCACTGTTTATGAAGATAAATCATTTGATTTCGTTACAAAAAAACACCACCAGTCGCTGTTCTTTTGAAAAAAAGTCGCAGGTGTTGAAAAAGGATCAGGTACACCTAACAAAAACGAAAGTTGCAACAGTTACTCGTGCACAAGTACAAGAAATTGCTGAAACTAAGATGCCAGATTTGAACGCTGCAAACATTGAGTCTGCAATGCGTATGATCGAAGGTACTGCTCGTTCTATGGGATTCACTGTTACTGACTAATTGTAACAATCCTATTTGCCCGCAATACACTTGATCATGAGACGAGTGACGTGGGAGATGAAAATCGATATGACCACATTACAAGGAGAAAGATAAAATGGCTAAAAAGCAAAACAACTTCGTGTCGCTCTTGAAAAAATTGACAGCACAAAAGCATACAGCGTAGAAGAAGCTGTAGCTCTTGCAAAAGAAACTAACTTTGCAAAATTTGACGCAACTGTAGAAGTTGCTTACAACTTGAACATCGACGTGAAAAAAGCTGACCAACAAATCCGTGGTGCAATGGTATTGCCAAACGGAACTGGTAAAACTGCTCGCGTTCTTGTATTTGCACGTGGTGCAAAAGCTGAAGAAGCAAAAGCTGCTGGTGCAGACTTCGTTGGTGAAGATGACCTTGTTGCGAAAATCAACGATGGTTGGTTGGACTTCGACGTTGTTATCGCTACACCTGACATGATGGCTCTTGTTGGACGTCTTGGACGTGTCCTTGGACCACGTAACTTGATGCCAAACCCTAAAACTGGTACTGTAACAATGGATGTTGCTAAAGCAGTTGAAGAGTCTAAAGGTGGTAAAATCACTTACCGTGCAGACCGTGCAGGTATCGTACAAGCGATCATTGGTAAAGTGTCATTTGACGCTGACAAATTGGTTGAAAACTTCAAAGCTTTCAACGATGTTATCCAAAAAGCAAAACCAGCTACAGCTAAAGGTACTTACGTAACTAGCTTGACTTTGACTACAACTCAAGGTCCTGGTATCAAAGTGGATGTTAACTCACTTTAATTAGAAATCAAAGCTACCTTCGGGTAGCTTTTTTGACAATTCTTTCACTTAATTCTAAAAATATATCTAACTTCTGGCAGGGAATTGAAGTTGGAAGGTTTAAAATTTTTTTGATAAATATCACTATATAAAAAACGCTTTTTGTGGTAAAATAATACAGATTAAAGAAGGAGTGACAAAATGGTAGAACCTAAGTATAAACGAATCTTAATTAAGTTATCAGGTGAAGCGTTAGCTGGTGAGCGTGGTGTCGGAATTGATATCAAGACAGTTCAAAAGATGGCACTAGAAATCAAAGAAGTTCACGATCTTGGGGTTGAGATTGCTCTCGTAATTGGTGGTGGCAACCTTTGGCGTGGTGAGCCTGCTGCAGAGGCAGGAATGGATCGTGTGCAAGCAGATTATACCGGGATGCTTGGAACAGTTATGAATGCCTTGGTAATGGCAGATTCTCTTCAACAGGTTGGAGTAGATACTCGGGTCCAAACGGCGATTGCTATGCAACAAGTCGCTGAGCCTTATATCCGCGGCCGTGCCCTTCGTCACTTGGAAAAAGAGCGTATTGTTATCTTTGGTGCAGGTATTGGTTCTCCATACTTCTCAACGGATACAACAGCAGCTCTACGTGCTGCTGAGATTGAAGCAGAAGCCATCTTGATGGCTAAGAATGGTGTTGACGGCGTTTATAATGCTGATCCAAAGAAAGACAAGACAGCTGTGAAGTTTGAAGAATTAACTCACCGAGATGTGATTAATAAAGGTCTTCGCATTATGGATTCGACAGCATCAACCATCTCAATGGACAATGATATTGACCTAGTCGTTTTCAACATGAACGAACCCGGCAATATTAAACGAGTTGTCTTTGGTGAAAATATCGGTACCACCGTATCAAATAATCTAGAAAAATAAGGAAGTTAGAGGAATATAATGGCAAATCCAATCGTAGAAAAAGCAAAAGAAAGAATGACTCAGTCTCACCAAAGTTTGGGACGTGAATTTGGAAGTATCCGTGCAGGCCGTGCAAATGCAAGTCTCTTGGATCGTATTTATGTTCAATATTACGGAGTTGATACTCCATTGAATCAAATCGCATCGATCACCATTCCAGAAGCTCGTGTGATGTTGATCACACCTTTTGACAAGTCTTCATTGAAAGATATCGAGCACGCTTTGAATGCTTCTGACCTCGGTATTACTCCAGCCAACGATGGATCAGTTATCCGTTTGGTTATTCCAGCTTTGACAGAAGAAACTCGTCGTGACTTGGCCAAAGAAGTGAAAAAAGTCGGTGAAAATGCTAAAGTAGCGATCCGTAACATTCGTCGTGATGCGATGGATGAAGCGAAGAAGCAAGAAAAAGCTAAAGAAATCACTGAAGATGAATTGAAGAATCTCGAAAAAGAAATCCAAAAAGTAACCGATGATGCTGTGAAACATGTTGATGAAATGACAGCACACAAAGAAAAAGAATTGCTTGAAGTTTAATCATTTCCAGCAGTTTACAGAGGAAATGAACTCAGTTGGCACTGCTGGCTGAGTTTTATTTCCATTAAGGGGCTATTGATGAGCTTTAGCCAGAAAGAAGGAAAAAATGAATACCAACCTCGCATATGATATCGTGGGCCTTGTAACGGATGAGAATGATCGCTTTTACTTTGTCCAGAAGGATGGGCAGACTTATGCCTTGGACAAGTCTGAAGGAGGGCATGCACTTGGAGAATCCGTCAAGGGCTTTGCCTATACGGATATGAAGCAACGTTTGCGCCTGACTACCCTAGAAGTCACTGCTCGTCAGGACCAATTTGGCTGGGGAACTGTGACAGAAGTTCGCAAGGACCTGGGTGTATTTGTCGATACAGGTCTACCCGATAAGGAGATTGTCGTCTCTCTGGATATTTTGCCAGAAATCAAGGATTTATGGCCGAAAAAAGGCGATAAACTCTTTGTTCGCCTAGAAGTTGATAAAAAAGATCGGATCTGGGGTGTCTTGGCCTACCAAGAAGACTTCCAACGAATTGCCCGCCCAGCCTACAACAATATGCAAAACCAGAACTGGCCGGCTATCGTCTATCGCTTAAAACTCTCAGGGACATTTGTTTACCTGCCTGAAAACAATATGCTGGGCTTTATCCATCCAAGTGAGCGCTATGCAGAACCCCGTTTGGGACAAGTCCTTGATGCTCGGGTCATCGGTTTCCGAGAGGTGGATCGGACCTTGAATTTGTCCTTGAAACCACGCTCGTTTGAAATGCTTGAAAACGATGCGCAGATGATTTTGGCCTACTTGGAGGGGAATGGTGGCTTTATGACCTTGAATGACAAGTCCTCCCCAGAAGAGATTAAGGCAACCTTTGGAATTTCCAAGGGGCAGTTCAAAAAGGCTCTGGGTGGCTTGATGAAAGCGAAAAAAATCAAGCAAGACCAGTTTGGAACGGAACTAATCTAAGAGGAGCCTTATGCGAAAATCATTTTACACTTGGCTGATGACAGAGCGCAATCCCAAAAGCAATGCTCCGAAAGCCTTGCTAGCTGATCTAGCTTTTCATGAGTCTGCCTTTCCAAAACATACAGATGATTTTGATGAGGTCAGCCGCTTTCTGGAAGAACATGCCAGTTTCTCCTTTAATCTAGGAGAATTTGATGCGATCTGGGAAGAATACTTAGGTCATTAGTAACAGGAGATAGTGGTGAGCCGGGGATGGTCAATTCTCGGTCACTTTGTTATAATAGAGAAAACTTACAGAAATAGAGAGGTTCTTTATTTGAAAGAACATTCAATTGATATTCAATTAAGTCATCCAGATGATCTCTTCCATCTGTTTGGATCCAATGAGCGTCATTTGCGTTTGATGGAGCAAGAGTTGGATGTGATCATCCATGCACGAACAGAAATTGTCCAGGTCATTGGGCAAGAAGAAGATTGTGAGAAAGCTAGACAAGTCATTGAGGCTTTGCTGATCTTGGTGAATCGTGGTATGACCATCGGGACGCCGGATGTCGTAACAGCTATTCAAATGGTTCGTAATGATGAGTTGGATAAGTTCGTCGCCTTGTATGAAGAAGAAATCATCAAGGATAGCTACGGCAAGCCCATTCGGGTCAAAACGCTGGGGCAAAAGATTTATGTCGATAGTGTCAAGCACCATGATGTGACCTTCGGGATTGGACCAGCCGGGACAGGGAAAACCTTCCTAGCTGTGACTTTGGCTGTCACCGCCCTCAAGCGTGGTCAAGTTAAGAGGATCATTTTGACCCGTCCAGCTGTAGAAGCAGGAGAGAGCCTTGGTTTCCTACCAGGAGATCTCAAGGAAAAAGTGGACCCTTATCTACGACCGGTCTATGATGCTCTCTACCAGATTTTAGGGAAAGACCAAACCACTCGGATGATGGAGCGGGAGATTATCGAGATTGCGCCTTTAGCTTATATGCGGGGGCGGACCTTGGACGATGCCTTTGTCATCCTCGATGAAGCGCAAAATACCACCATCATGCAGATGAAGATGTTTTTGACCCGTCTTGGTTTTAACTCCAAGATGATTGTCAATGGAGATACCAGCCAGATTGACCTCCCTCGAAATGTCAAATCCGGTTTGATTGATGCTCAGGAGAAATTAAAAAATATTTCTCAGATTGACTTTGTGCATTTCTCTGCCAAGGATGTTGTTCGTCATCCAGTAGTAGCAGAGATTATCCGGGCCTACGAGCCCATTCCGAATCCAGTCCTCAAAGAAAAACTGGATGTGGAAGAAGAAGCAGAATAAAAAAGGGAGTGGGAAAGAACTCAGACTAATTAAAAAGAGTTCGTTTTCCCACCCCCGCACAGTTGATTAGGTCGTCTTTGGAGCTTTAAAAGCGAACAAAGATGCCAATCAACCACTGCGTCATGTAGTTATTACTATCATACAACGAAGGCTGGACACTTTTTGCCCAGCCTTTTAAATATTAGAAATTAAACCAATTCATCAATTGGTGTGAAGTTGCGTTCTAGCCCTTCTGCAACTGGTTGGCTTGTGATATGGCCTTGGTAAGTAGTAACACCTTGGCGCAAGCCTTCATCAAGGGCGATGGCCTTATGGAAACCTTTGTCAGCCAAAGCTTCGACATAAGGAAGGGTTACATTGGTGAGGGCGATGGTAGAAGTACGAGCGACAGCACCTGGGATATTGGCAACGGCATAGTGGAGCACGCCATGTTTTTCGTAAACAGGCTCCGTATGTGTTGTCACACGGTCTGCAGTTTCAATAACACCACCTTGGTCGACGGCTACATCGACGATGACAGAACCTGGACGCATTTGTTTGACCATATCGTCTGTCACTAATTTAGGAGCTTTAGCTCCAGGGATTAGGACGGCTCCGATGACAACATCGGCATCACGGACACTGGCTTCAATGTTAAATGGATTGGACATGAGGGTTTGGATTTGGTGACCAAAGACATCTTCTAGGACAGACAAGCGTTTAGCGCTGATATCCAAGATGGTAACTTGTGCACCGAGTCCAAGAGCGATCCGAGCTGCGTGGGTTCCAACGACCCCACCACCGATGATGGTAACTTTCCCTTTAGGAACACCAGGTACCCCACCTAGGAGGACACCAGATCCACCTTCTTGTTTGGTGAGGAAAGTGAGCCCCGATTTGAACGGCCATTCGTCCAGCAACCTCACTCATTGGTACCAAAAGAGGCAATTGTCCTTCAAGGTCTCGAACCGTTTCGTAAGCCACCCCAGTTGTCTTGGCAGTCACCATGGCATCAGCCAATTCAGGGGCAGCAGCCATGTGCAAGTAGGTGAAGAGCAAGAGGTCTTCACGAAGGAAGCCGTATTCTTCAGCGAGGGGTTCTTTGACCTTGACTACCAATTCAGCTGCCCAAGCCTCTGCCGCAGTAGCAACGATAGTCGCTCCTTGTTTAGCGTAATCTTCATCTGCAAAGCCAGAACCAAGTCCGGCATTTGTTTCTACCAAAACTTGATGGCCTTTCTTCACCAAGCTTTGTACACCTGCAGGGGTCAAGCCGACCCGATTTTCATTATTTTTAATTTCTTTTGGAATACCAATTAACATGATTATTTCTCCTTACTTAGATTTAGGTGTGAAAAGGTCATTGGCATGAGATTGCTCTCCTAACTCAATGACCTTTTCACTCCTCATCTGATTGTTTTGATTGATTTTATTGTATAGAAAAATGGGTTAAAAAGCAAGAAAAATTTGAGCTTGCCTTCCTTTATGTTATTTGCTAAACTAATCCCTAAAGAAGGAGTGTCAAATGGAAAATTTATATGTGAAGTTAGCGGCTTATCGAGAAATAGAGACTGAGCGCTTGCACTTGCGTCCGGTCACTCTAGAAGATGCACCGTCTATGTTTGAGTACGCTTCTAATGAAACAGTTACGCGCTACACTTTTCCAACCAATCAGAGTCTAGAAGAGACGCGTAATAATATTGCCCTCTTTTACCTAGTGAGCCCACTTGGCAGATGGGGGATCGAACTCAAAGAAAATGGAAAATTTATCGGGACGATTGATTTACTGGATTTGGATCTTTCTCTGAAAAAGGGGAGTATCGGCTATGTTCTGAATAAAGATTATTGGAACCAAGGTCTTGCGACAGAAGCTACCAAGGCAGTCATTGCCCTGGCTTTTGAACAGTTAGGGATGAACAAGCTCATTGCTGTTCATGATCAGGACAACCCGGCTTCTGGACGGGTGATGGCCAAATCAGGGATGAAATATTCTCACGAAGAGCCCTACGCGATGCTAGACCTGCATGAAGAAGGGAGAATGGTGACGAGAGTTCATTATGTCCTCACCAAAGGAAGAATATTTGGCAGAAAAATGAGTCAGGATATTGACAAAAGGCCTATCTCCATGATATAGTAGATAGGTACTGCTGGTTTAGCTCAGTCGGTAGAGCGCATCCATGGTAAGGATGAGGTCGCCGGTTCAATCCCGGCAACTAGCATAGAAGAAGAGAGAAGCTTAGAGAGGATCTAGGCTTCTTTTTTGTGCTTTAATTTCTAAATTTAGTGCCTATTTATGGATCTTTTTTTCAACAATTTTTCAAAAAAACGTTGACAAGCACAGAAATCCGTGGTAAAGTTAGAACAACAAAGAGAAAGGAGAAAACCATCATGAACAAAGTAGATGTTTTGATGACACAATTGAATACACAGCTTCTCCAATCTCAGTTGAGTTCTATGTAAAAATTGAATGAAACCCAAGATGGAGGAGTCTGTCTTGGGTTTTTTGTATGCATTTTTGCCTGCCTTAACTGAATTGGTGACAGGCATCAGAAGGCCCAAGTGTGGACTGAGCACGTACTCAGCTCCTACTTGGGTTTTTTCTGTGCCAAATTGAAAGGGGAGAAGATGATAGGAGCTTTATGGAAGTACATCTGGGAGCATAAGTGGCTGTATCTCAGCATTGCTGTGGTCCTAGTGATTTATGATTATACAATTTTAATACCGACACAGGTCATTCAACGACTAGTCGACCAGCTGAGCAAGCAGACCTTGACTCAGTCAAGTTTTACGAGAGATATTGCTCTCTTGTTGGGAGCTACTTTTTTAAATTACATTTCTGCTTACTACTGGCATCTGAAGTTGTTTCAAGCTTCGGTCCATTACAAGGCTAGGCTACAGGGGCAAGCTTTTCGTAAGCTCGTAGCTATGAGACGGCCATTTTATGAAAATTTCGCTCAGGGGATCTCTTGACTCGTTTTACCACGGATGTAGACGGGATGATGGGGATGGTCGGCTATGGGATGCTGATTGTCCTTTACGGGGGAGGCTTGTTCCTTTTTATCATTCCAGCCATGTTCTTGATTTCCTGGCAGTTGAGTTTAATTTCCTTTATTCCTATGAGTTTTCTGGTTTTATCAACCTATCTCCTGGGGAAAAAGGAAGAGATCTATGTGGATGAAAACCGTGATGCCGTGGCTAACTTGAATGATGAGGTCCTAGAATCCATCGAAGGGATTCGGGTCATGCGGGCCTATAGCCGCAAGGAGCGTCAGGTGCGACAATTTCAAGAGCGGACAGAAAGTTTGGCCAAGACGGGGGATAAGATCGCCTCTATTCAAAATGCCTTTGGTCCTTTTGCTCTCTTCTTTATCGGGGTTTCAACCGTCCTTCTTTTGGTCTGTGGGGGCCATTTCTTGAAAACTGGGCAGATTAGCTTGGGTCAACTGCTAGGTCTAGAATTGTATCTAGTGGCCTTGATTGAGCCGATGTGGATGCTAGCAGATTTTATCCTTGTCTATCAAACAGCCAAGACTTCCCACAAAAAGTTGTCAGAATTGGTCGAAGAGGATGATGATTTGGAAAGAGATGGGGACGATTGGCTAGAGGAACTGAATGAGGTGGTTTTCGAAAACTATACTTTTACCTATCCAATGGCGGAGAAGGAGAGTCTTTCGCAGATTTCTTTGCAGTTCAATAAAGGGCAAACCATTGGGATTGTGGGTCGAACAGGAGCAGGAAAGACAAGTTTGGTCCGTCAATTTTTACGTCAATACCCACTTGGGCAAGGGACGTTTACCATTAATGGGGAGTCCGTTACACGCTATGTGAGACGCTCTATTGAGGAAAAAAATCGGTTACGTCTCTCAGGAACACATCCTATTTTTCGAAGTCTATTTTTAGAAAATATTTCCCTTGGTAAGAAGGGAGCTAGTCAAGAGGAAATCATGGATGCTATCGCTCAGGCAGCCTTCGCAGATGATTTGGAACGGATGTCGGATGGTCTGGATACTCTGATCGGAGAAAAGGGAGTATCCGTATCGGGAGGGACAGAAGCAGCGGATTTCTTTGGCACGCGCCTTTTTACGTGATGCCCAGTTGCTCCTCTTGGATGATTCTTTATCCGCAGTGGATGCCAAGACGGAACAGGCCATTATTGAGACCATTCAAAGAGAGCGACAAGGAAAGACAACCTTGATAGTCTCTCACCGTCTCTCAGCTGTCCATCAGGCAGATTGGATCCTTGTGTTAGATCAAGGACGGATTGTAGAAGAAGGAACAGCTAGTGATTTACTAGCTCAAGAAGGTTGGTATTACGAACAATACCAACGGCAACAAAGACAGGAAGGAGAATAAGATGGGTATTTTAAAACGACTATTACAAAAACTATCCCTTTTTCCTGGTATTTTTGGGCTAGGTTTCATCTGTCTTTTGCTGGCAACGATTTTGTCAGATCTATCGCCGTTTATTCTGCAAAAAATGATTGATGGTCCCTTGACAGCCTTGAGTCAGGGAGGAGAGTTAGGAGCACTCTATCCTATGGGTGTCCTCTATCTGATTGTTTTGGCTGTGGGTCAGATTGTCAGTTATATAGGCAATCGGGTTTTGATCCATGGAGGCAATAAGGTAACTGCACAGCTACGCGATCAAGCCTTCCTAGTGATGCAACAACTACCGATTTCCTACTTTGATGACAAGCCAGCAGGGAAAATTGCTACACGAATTGTTAATGATACAGAGACCTTACGGACTCAATTTTACAATTCCTGTATGTATTTGGTCATTCATTTGATGCGTTTCTTCTTTATCATGGGGAGTTCTCTTTACTATCAATCCCATGATGGGTCTCCTCTTATGCTTTGATTTTCCCTATCTTTTACGGGATTCAGGCCTTGTATAAGCGCATGACGGACAAGCCCATGAAGGACTTCTTTGATTCCAGAAGTGAGATCAATACCCAGGTAAATGAACTGCTTCATGGAGCTAGTATGATCCAACTTTACGGACAAGAAGAGCGCGTAATTGAGGAGTTTGATCAGACGACAGACAAGATGACTGTGGCCTATGATCGTTTGGTCCTAGCAGACTCCATTGCCTCTTGGAGCCTGACAGAATTCTTGAAATACATCGTCATTGCAGGAATTTTAACCATTGCAGGCCTATCCTATCTTGGGGGAGATTTGGGGATGACTGCAGGTTTCTTGTTTATCAATCTCAATTATGTTATTCAGCTTTTTGATCTCATGGCCAATTTGATCCGTCGTCTTCCGGATATCCGACGCTCTCTGGAAACAGGGGAGCGAGTCTTGACTTTCCTAGATGAAAAGGTAGAGGCAGATGCGACAGAGGAGATTCAAATAGATCGGGCGGCAGTGGAGTTTGATCATGTCACTTTTGCCTATGAAGAAGGCAAGCCAGTTCTGAAGGATATTTCCATCCAAGCCTCATCCGGGTCAAACCCTTGCCTTGGTTGGCCATACCGGTTCGGGTAAATCCTCCATTATGAACTTGCTCTATCGTTTCTATGATCCGCAGGAGGGGAAATCCGGATCGACGGCCAGAATATTCGCCATTTCTCTAGAGAGAGTCTTCGCTCCCATATGGGAATTGTCTTACAGGATCCCTATCTGTTCTCAGGGACCATTGCTAGCAATGTGGCCATGAGTCAAACAGATATCGACCGTGATCGCGTCTTGGATGCTCTAAAACAGGTCGGTGCCCTGCCTATGATCCAGAGATTAGAAAAGGGAATTGACCATCCAGTGGTTGAAAAGGGATCTGCCTTCTCAAGTGGGGAGCGTCAATTGATTTCCTTTGCGCGGACCCTTTACATGAATCCGAAAATTTTGATTCTGGATGAAGCGACCTCTCACATTGATACGGAGACAGAGGAGATTATTCAGAAGGCTATGGCAGTCCTGCAAAAGGGCCGGACGACCTTTATCATTGCCCACCGCTTATCGACCATTCAAGATGCGGATCAGATCTTGGTTCTATCAGAAGGACGCATTGTCGAACGGGGCCAACATGCAGACTTGATTGCCCATGGTGGCATCTATGCCCAGATGCAAGCTATCCAACAGACGGTTGAATAAAAGGGCATTCTTCAAATAGTAAAAGTAGCGTGTATTCTAGTATATACGCTATTTTTATGCTATAATTGAAATGATAGTGAGGTGATCCAAGATGTATATTGAAATGGTTGATGAGACCGGTCAAGTCTCTGAAGAAATGATCAAACAAACCCAGGAAATTTTAGAATTTGCTGCAAAAAAATTGGGCAAAGAAGACAAGGAAATGGCAGTGACCTTTGTAACCAACGAACGTAGCCATGAATTGAACTTGGAATACCGGGATACGGATCGCCCAACGGATGTGATCAGTCTGGAATACAAACCAGAGATGGACATTGCTTTTTCAGAAGAAGATTTAGAAGACCATCCAGAATTGGCAGAAATGATGGCAGAGTTTGATACCTATATTGGAGAGCTCTTTATTTCTGTAGACAAGGCGCGTGAGCAAGCGGCTGAGTATGGCCATAGCTTTGAGCGCGAGATGGGCTTTTTAGCAGTGCATGGCTTCCTTCATATCAACGGTTATGATCACTATACGCCGGAAGAAGAGAAGGAAATGTTTGGCTTACAGGAAGAGATTTTGACAGCCTATGGACTCACAAGACAATAAACGAAAATGGAAAAATCGAGAACTGATTGCCAGTCTTGAATTTGCTTTAACAGGGATTTTCACAGCCTTTAAAGAGGAACGAAATATGCGTAAGCATGCACTTTCAGCTATCTTAGCGATTGTTGCAGGCTTCCTTTTTGGCATTTCAGCAACAGAGTGGCTCTTTCTACTCTTAAGTGTTTCTTTGGTCATTGCCTTTGAAATCATGAATTCTGCTCTTGAAAATGTAGTGGATTTGGCGAGCGATTACCATTTCTCCATGCTGGCAAAGAATGCCAAAGATATGGCGGCAGGAGCGGTTCTCGTTATTTCGGGCTTTGCCTTGGTGACAGGTCTTATTATATTTGTGCCCAAGTTGTGGGCTCTAGTATTTGGATAAGAGGGAGACTTCCCTCATGAAAGGAAACTATGACATTTAAATCAGGCTTTGTAGCCATTTTAGGACGTCCCAATGTCGGGAAGTCAACTTTTTTGAACCACGTCATGGGGCAAAAAATTGCCATCATGAGTGATAAAGCGCAGACAACGCGCAACAAGATTATGGGAATCTACACGACCGATAAGGAACAGATCGTCTTTATCGATACCCCAGGGATTCACAAACCCAAGACAGCGCTTGGAGACTTCATGGTAGAGTCGGCCTATAGCACCCTTCGAGAAGTCGATACCGTTCTCTTTATGGTGCCAGCAGATGAGCCACGTGGGAAAGGCGATGACATGATCATCGAGCGCCTCAAGGCTGCTAAGGTGCCGGTTATTCTGGTGGTCAACAAGATCGACAAGGTGCACCCTGACCAACTCTTGGCGCAAAATCGATGACTTCCGTAGTCAGATGGAGTTCAAAGAAATTGTGCCGATTTCAGCCCTTCAAGGAAACAATGTTTCGCATTTGATTGATATTTTGAGCGAAAACTTAGAAGAAGGTTTCCAATATTTCCCTGCTGATCAAATTACTGACCACCCAGAGCGTTTCTTGGTCTCTGAAATGATCCGTGAGAAGGTCTTGCATTTAACGCGGGAAGAAATTCCCTCACTCTGTTGCCGTAGTGGTGGATTCTATGAAGCGGGATGAAGAGACAGATAAGGTCCATATCCGAGCAACCATCATGGTCGAGCGCGATAGCCAAAAAGGCATTGTCATCGGAAAAGGCGGTGCCATGCTCAAGAAGATCGGAACCCTTGCGCGTAAGGATATTGAGCTCATGCTAGGGGACAAGGTCTTCCTAGAAACCTGGGTCAAAGTCAAGAAAAATTGGCGGGATAAGAAATTGGATCTTGCTGATTTCGGATACAACGAAAAAGAATATTAAGAAGAGGTGGGCAGAAGCCTGCTTCTTGTTTTTGAAAGGAGTTCTATGCCTGAATTACCAGAAGTAGAGACTGTCCGACGCGGTCTTGAGAAATTAATTCTTGGAAAAACCATTCAGTCAGTGGAAGTAAAGTATCCAAAGATGATTCATACGGATCTAGATGCTTTTTGTCAAGATCTTCCAGGTCAAGAAATTCGGGCCCTGGGGCGTCGTGGGAAATACCTTTTGTTTTATCTGACGGATCTGGTCCTCATCTCGCATTTGCGGATGGAAGGCAAGTATTTCTTTTATCCAGACGAGGTCCCTCCTCGCAAGCATGCCCATGTCTTCTTTCATTTTACAGATGGCAGCACTCTGGTCTATGAAGATGTTCGCAAGTTTGGGACCATGGAAGTCCTAGTACCTGAGCTTGTCGACAGCTATTTTTTGGCGAAAAAAATTGGTCCAGAGCCGACAGAAGCGGATTTTAAAGACCCAGCCTTCCAAGCAGCTCTTAAAAAATCAAAGAAACCCATTAAATCAGCTCTTTTGGACCAAAAATTAGTGGCTGGTCTGGGCAATATTTATGTAGATGAGGTCCTTTATCGAGCCAAGGTTCATCCAGCCCGTTTGGGTCAAAGCTTAACTGCTAGAGAAGCCAAAGCTGTTCGCAAAGAAACAATTGCTGTGCTGGCTCAGGCTGTTGAAAAGGGTGGCTCCACCGTTCGCTCCTATAGCAATGCTTTTGGCGAGGATGGCACCATGCAGGAAGAACACCAGGTCTATGGGAAAACAGGTCAACCTTGTTTGCGCTGCGGAACACCGATTGAAAAAATTCAGCTGGGGGGACGTGGAACCCATTTTTGCCCTCACTGCCAAAAGGAGAACTAGATGGCAAGAATCATCGGATTAACAGGAGGGATTGCTTCAGGAAAGTCCACTGTTACCTCTTATTTGAAAGAAAAAGGCTATCCTGTCATTGATGCTGATCGAGTGGTCCATGACTTGCAGGCACCAGGTGGAGAACTCTATCAAGCTTTGGTAGATCATTTTGGAAGGGACATCCTCCTAGATACTGGGGACTTGAATCGTCCTGCTCTGGCTCAACGAATCTTTTCAAGCCAGAAAGAGATTGCCTGGTCCAACCAAGTACAAGGGGAGATCATCCGCAAAGCTCTGGCGCGAGAAAGGGACCGACTAGCTGCAACAGAAGACATCTTTTTCATGGATATCCCCTTGTTAATCGAGCAGGGATATCTGGACTGGTTTGACCAAGTCTGGCTGGTATATGTGACGGAAGATACTCAGTTAGAACGTTTGATGGAGCGCAATGCCTTAACAGAGGTCCAGGCGCGCGATCGTTTAGCAGCCCAGATGCCTCTAGATGAGAAAAAAACTCTTGTCGATCTCGTGATCGATAACAATAGCCAGCGTGATCACCTCTATCAGGATATCGATCGGGCTTTAGAACAAATAGAAAGAAGATGATCCTATTTCACTGGAAATCAATTGGCGTAAAAATCTTTTTATTGCCTGGATTGGCTGCTTTTTCGTAGGTGCCAGTCTTTCATTGGTGGTCCCTTTTATGGCTCTTTTTGTGGAGGAGTTGGGGGTAAAAGGTCCGGCAGTTCCTTTTTATGCTGGGATTGCAGTCGCCTCCTCCTCTTTGACTTCCGCTCTAATGGCCCCAATCTGGGGGAGTTTGGCGGACCGTTATGGTCGGAAACCCATGATGTTGAGAGCCTCGATTGCTATGACCTTGACCATGGGAGGAATTGCTTTTGTCCCTTCCGTCTTTTGGTTGCTGCTCCTACGCTTATTAAATGGTGTCTTCTCAGGCTTTGTGCCTAATAGCACGGCTCTCATTGCCAGTCAGGTACCAAAGAATCAATCTGGATATGCTCTAGGAACCTTATCGACGGGAACCGTCGCCGGTACTTTGATGGGCCCCTTGTTGGGGGGATTGATCGCAGAGCAATTTGGTATGCGTAATGTCTTTCTCCTCGTTGGTTTTTTCCTCTTTCTCGTCTCTGCCTTAACTTGGTGGGGCATTGAGGAAGACTACCAACAAATATCGAAGGAGAAGCACCTTTCAAGCTGGGAATTACTGACTTCTATCCAGCATAAGGGCATTTTACTGGGCCTCTTTTTGACCAGTATGACCATTCAGATGATCGGTCAGTCCATTTCTCCCATTCTTCCACTCTATGTGAGAGAACTTGGCCAGAGCGACAATGTTATTTTTGTATCTGGACTGATCGTATCAGCGATGGGGATTTCCAGTATCCTGACATCGGGATGGATGGGAAAGCTCGGAGATAAAATTGGCAACCATCGCCTCTTACTTTTAGCTCTTCTCTATAGTGGCATCCTCTATATCTTCTGTGCCCTTGCTCAGACCCCTTTTCAATTAGGCCTTCTTCGCTTCCTATTTGGAATTGGAACAGGAGTCTTAATGCCCGGAGTGACGGCTCTCTTAAACCGCATGACTCCCAAGGAAGGAATTTCTCGGATTTTTAGTTACAATCAGCTCTTCTTTTATGTTGGGGGAGTTCTTGGTCCCCTGATGGGCTCTAGTATTGCCATGCATGTCAATTACCATTGGGTATTCTATGGGACTGCTATCCTAGCCTTTATAGATTTGGCCTTCCTTTTATTCATCTTTAGAAAGTATTTGAAAGTGAGAGAAATCAGTGCGCATTAAAGTACAACTAACCTGCACGAGCTGTGGTAGTCAGAATTATTTGACAAGTAAAAATATGAAGACACACCCTGAAAAAATTGAAGTTTTGAAGTATTGTCCCAAAGAGAGAAAAGTGACATTACATCTTGAAACAAAATGATTTTTATGGTAAAATAGATAAGATTTTAAGGAGTTTTTTAATTATGACTAAACCGTTGATTACTATTTTATTGGTACTATCTGTATTAATTGTTATTGCTATCTTCATGCAACCAACTAAAAATCAATCTAGCAACGTATTCGATGCAAGCTCAAATGACTTATTCGAACGTTCAAAGCTCGTGGATTCGAAGCAGTCATGCAACGTTTAACAGGAGTCATGATTTTCCTTTGGTTACTGATTGCGATGATTCTAATGGTATTATCCAGTAAATAAGATAGGCTTAGACATTGTCTTTGCCTATTTTTTCATCTATGGGTCGTTTGATAGGGAGTTTGTCACTTGTAAAGAAATCTCTCTGAAAGAAAGAAAATAAAGGAGGCTGGGTGACCAGCACAAGATATGAAAAGTAAAATTATTGATTATTTAAAACAGGAGGGAAAAGCTCAGGTTGATCAATTGGCTCAAGCCATTGGGAGTACTGACGCCAAAGGTTTTCGTGAACTGATTAAGACCATTTCGCTGATGGAGCGACGTCGTCAACTAACCTTTGAAGAAAATGGTTTTTTAAGTCTCCTTGATGCCAAGCCAAAAGGCGTCATTACTGTGAAAGGGATTTTCCATGCTCATAAGAGTGGCTTTGGATTTGTCAGCTTAGAGGGGGAAGAAGAGGACATTTTTATTGGACGAAATGATGTCAACCATGCCATTGATGGGGATACAGTTGAGGTTGTAATCACCAAGGTCGCCGATCGGCAAAAGGGGACAGCGGCAGAGGGGAAAATCATTGATGTCTTGGAGCATAGCCTCCAAACAGTCGTCGGCCAAATCGTTTTGGATGAGGAAAAACCCAAATATGCAGGCTACATCCTTTCAAAGAATCAAAAGATTAGCCAACACATCTACGTGAAAAAACCTGCCCTACAATTAGAGGGAACGGAAGTTCTCAAGGTAGCTATTGAACAGTATCCAAGTCGGAAGCACAACTACTTTGTAGCCTCAGTACAAGATGTGGTTGGGCATGTGACAGATCCTGGGATTGATGTCTTGGAAGTTTTAGAATCTATGGATATCGTCTCAGAATTTCCAGAAGCAGTCCTCAAAGAAGCAGAAAGTATCCCAGACCAGCCTGGTGAGAAGGATATGGAGGGACGTTTGGACCTTCGAGATGAAATCATCTTTACCATTGATGGTGCCGATGCCAAGGACTTGGATGATGCGGTTCACATCAAGCGCTTGGAAGGTGGGAATTTTGAGCTTGGCGTTCACATAGCAGATGTCTCTTATTATGTAACCGAAGGTTCTGCCTTGGACAAGGAAGCCCTCAACCGCGCGACCTCTGTCTATGTCACAGACCGGGTCGTGCCCATGTTACCTGAGCGTCTATCAAACGGGATTTGTTCCTTAAACCCTCAAGTGGATCGCTTGACCCAGTCAGCCATTATGGAGATCGACCAGCGTGGTCGGGTACTTCGCTACCAGATCACCCAAACGGTCATTAAAACGACTTTCCGGATGACCTATAGCGATGTCAATGAGATCATTGCTGGAGACCAGGAGAAGCGTGAGGAATACCAAGCCATTGTGCCAAGTATCGAAGCCATGGTTGCTCTTCATCAGATCTTAGAAGGAATGCGGGAAAAAAACGAGGAGCTCTGAACTTTGATACCAGCGAAGCTAAAAATCCTAGTCAATCCTCAAGGAAAACCAGTAGACATCGTCTTGCGCCAACGTGGGGTTGCAGAACGGATGATTGAATCCTTCATGCTGATCGCCAATGAGACAGTAGCAGAGCATTTTGCCAAACGAAAAACTTCCCTTTATTTACCGGATTCACGAAGAACCCAAAAGCAGAGAAAGGTGCAAAAGTTTATCGATTATGCTTCTAGTTTTGGCCTTCCAATTTATGGGACAGCTAGTTTCCATGAGTCAGGAAACCTTGCAGGACATCATGAAGAAGGTAGAAGGGGAACCCTATGCTGATGTCTTGTCTATGATGTTGCTTCGTTCCATGCAACAAGCGCGTTATTCCGAGCACAACCACGGCCACTATGGGCTAGCAGCTGAGTTCTATACTCACTTCACCAGTCCGATTCGCCGGTATCCAGACTTATTAGTCCACCGCATGGTGCGAGAGTATGGAAATAGATTCTGAAGTAGCTAGTCATTTTGAACAGGTCATTCCAGATATTGCTAGCCAATCCTCTAGTCGGGAACGTCGCGCCATTGATGCCGAACGGGAAGTAGAAGCCATGAAGAAGGCAGAGTACATGGAGGACTATGTTGGCGAAGAGTACGATGCTTTGGTGTCCAGTGTCGTCAAGTTTGGTCTCTTTGTTGAATTGCCAAATACCGTAGAAGGTTTGATCCACATCACCACCTTACCTGGTTTTTATCATTTTAACGAGCGCGATTTGACCTTGCGTGGGGAAAAATCAGGCGTGACCTTCCGTGTCGGTCAGGAGATCCGAATCAGGGTCGAAAGAGCGGATAAGATGACTGGCGAGATTGATTTTTCTTATATCCCAAGTGAGCTGGATTTGATTGAAAAAGTCACTAAAGCATCGGGTCGTAAAGATCGAAATGGACACTCTAAGCGCCCTTCTTCTAAGAAAGAAGAACGAAAGCAAGGAGCCTTTAGAGAGAACAAGCGCAAGCATTCTTCAAAAGACAAGAAGAAAAAGAGTAAGAAACCTTTTTACAAGGAAGTAGCTAAGAAAGGAGCTAAGCATGGCAAAGGGCGAGGGAAAGGTCGTCGCACAAAATAAGAAAGCAAGCCACGATTATACAATTGTTGAAACCATTGAAGCAGGAATGGTCCTGACTGGTACAGAAATCAAGAGTGTTCGAGCAGGCTCGTATCAACCTCAAGGATGGATTTGCCCAAGTCAAAAATGGAGAAGTCTGGCTCAGCAATGTTCATATTTCTCCCTATGAGGAAGGCAATATCTGGAACCAAGACCCAGAGCGTCGTCGCAAACTCTTGCTGCATAAGAAGCAAATTCAAAAGTTGGAGCAGGAGACTAAAGGAACAGGGATGACTCTAGTTCCCCTTAAGGTTTACCTTAAGGATGGCTACGCCAAGCTCTTGCTGGGCTTAGCCAAAGGGAAGCACGATTATGACAAACGTGAATCCATCAAACGGCGGGAGCAAAATCGTGACATTGCTCGTGTCATGAAGCAATACAATACGCGTTAAAGTAAGAAATAGGAACAGCTGAAGCAAGGGCTGAAAACTGTTCCTATTTTTAAATTTCCTTTCTTGAAACCGCTTGCATTATTATCTGGATAAGAGTATACTGAAGGTAGCGTTGGTATAGTTGTTTTTCGTCGGCTTGAAAATGATTTTCTAGCCTCTTTTGTAGTCATAAAGGAGATCGACTATGAGAAAACTACTGGTCAAACTGATGATTGCTTTGATGGCCTTTGCCTTGATTCCAGTTCAAGTTGCGCAGGCCTGCTCAGCCTTCATTGTTGGGAAGGAACTCACGACAGATGGTTCCATGCTCTTTGGGCGGACTGAAGACTATCCTTATGCTCCCGATGGTGGTCGCCACAATAAAACTTACGAAGTGGTACCTGCCAAAGACTATAAGGATGGGGATATGTTGGAGGACGAATCCAACGGCTTTGCTTATCCTCACTTGAGTCATGAAATGAAATATACCGCAACTTATGATGCAGCCCATGGAGATGGTTCCAACGGTAATTTCGGAGCACACGGCTTTAACGAAGCGGGCGTTTCCATGACTTCTACCGTATCTGCAACCCCACACGATAAGATTTTGGAAGCAGATCCACTTGTGAAAAATGGCTTGGCTGAAGCTGCTATGGTAGACTTGGTTCTCCCACGTGCCAAAACAGCTCGTGAAGGAATTGAGTTGGTTGCCAAGGTACTTGATGAAAAAGGATCTGCCGAAGGAAACATCATTGTCGTAGCAGATAAAGATGAACTCTGGTACATGGAAATCCTCTCTGGTCACCAATATGTAGCCATTAAATTCCCTCAAGACCGCTATGCCATCTTTGCCAATACCTACTATCTAGGACATGTGGATTTCAAGGACAAGGACAATGTCATTGCTTCAAAAGATGTGGAAGCAGTTGCTAAAAAGGCAGACCACTACAAGACTGATAAAGATGGTAACTTCCATATTGCAGACTCATATGGTCCAGATGAATATACCGAACGTAACCGCTCACGGACCTATGCAGGGATTACCTTGATGGATCCTAAAGCGGACATCAAATATGATGATAAGCACTTTGATCTCTTGCGCAAACCAACGGATCCTTCTAAAAAGTATAGTCTAGAAGATGTGTTTGCTGAACAACGGAACCGGTTCGAACACCTCAAACAATACACACCAGATGACTTGGTGGAACCAGGTAAAGAAGTCGATACCAATAAATACAAATATGCTTTGGGAAATGAAAACGTCATTAACGCCCACGTATACCAAATTAAGAAGGACTTGCCAACTCCATTTGGTGGTGTCGTTTGGTTAGGTCTCGCTCAAAGCCGGAACACGCCTTATGTGCCATTCTATGGTATTGTCAACGATACCTACGCACCATTCAAAGTTCGCTCTGCCAAATACGATCCAACTTCTTGGTATTGGGCTGTTTGGCATATTGACCAAATGGTCATGAAATACCCAGATCTCTTTGGTAATAGCATCCAAGAGAAGTGGAAAGAATTGGAAAAAGGCTGGATCAAAGAACAAGAGGCTTTGGATCAAAAATACAGTGGACTCACTGATGACCAAGCGAAAGCTACTGCAGACGAAGTAACAAGTGACTCACTTAAACGTGCGGAAACCATCTTCAAACAAATCAAGCAAGTTGAAAGTGAGATGGAAGATAAGATTCGTACAGAAAAAGGTTTGGAAGCAGACTTTGTATATGACGGTTACAACAAGGCCAATCTGGTAGCAGAAGCTCAAGCTAAAAAAGATGCATCGAAAGAGACAGACAAGAAGGAAGAAACAGCTTCTAGTCAATCATCTAGCAAGGCAAGTGATTCAAACAGCAGTTTGTCTGCCGTCTTAGGAGTTTTGGCACTTGCAGGATTTGGCTTGGCAGGTTTCTACTTTAAAAAATCAAAAAAGAATGAAAATGAAGAATAAGTAGACAGAGACTGCTAAATCAGCATCCTGCCTCAACTGGATTCTATGAGAGTGGAATAGAAGTCTTCACAAAAGGAGCTTGTAATTCCACTCTTTTTATTGTTATTTGCATGCAATTTTTGTATGATAGGGATAGATAGAAAGAAGGAGAAGAAACGGATGCCTGAAAAATTAATTGCTTATAAACGGATGCCTTTGTGGACCAAGGATACCATGCCTGAAGCAGTCCAAAGAAAACACAATACCAAAGTAGGTACTTGGGGAAAGATTACCGTTCTCAAAGGAAAACTCAAGTTTGTTGAGCTGACGGAAGATGGGGAAGAAGTAGCCAGCCATGTTTTTGAGGCAGGTGCGGATAACCCGATGGCACAACCGCAAGCTTGGCACCGTGTAGAGGCCCTTACAGATGATGTGGAATGGTTTTTGGAATTCTACTGTGAACCCAAAGATTATTTTCCCAAAAAATATAATAGCAATCCCGTCCATTCGGAAGTGCTAGAAGCCATGGAGTCCCTTTCTCCAGGCAAGGCCTTGGATTTGGGGTGTGGACAAGGACGAAACGCTCTCTTTTTGGCCCAGCATGGCTTTGAAGTGACAGCAGTCGATCAAAATGAATTGGCTCTAGAGATCTTGCAAAGTATTGTAGAACAAGAAGATTTGGAAATGACTGTGGGGCTCTATGATATCAACTCAGCGAACCTAAAACAAAGTTATGACTTGATTGTCTCAACGGTTGTCCTCATGTTCTTGCAAGCGGATCGCATTCCGGCGATTATTCGAAATATGCAAGACCAGACCAATCCAGGTGGCTATAACTTGATCGTTTGTGCCATGGATACAGAGGACTATCCTTGCCAGGTTCCTTTCTCCTTTACTTTTAAGGAAGGCGAGCTAGCAGACTACTACAAAGATTGGGAACTCGTTAAATACAATGAAAATCCCAGGGCATCTGCATCGACGTGATGAAAATGGCAATCGAATTGCCTTACGCTTTGCGACCATGCTAGCCAAGAAAAATATAAATAGCTCTCTAGACAAGGACACTCTTGCAGTCGTCCTTGTCTTTTATATCTGAAAACTTTCTGAAAATACTTGATTTTTTACAGAAAAGGAGTAGACTGTTAGTGTATCTTTCAAGAATTTTGAGGAGAAGCGCGTGAAACTATATGTTCAACTGATGATTATCTTTACCATCTCTTTGATTGGGGAAGGGATATCGACCCTCTTTCATTTGCCAATTCCAGGAAGTATTATTGGTCTACTGATTTTATTTCTTTGCTTGCAGTTGAAATGGCTTCGTATCCGCCATGTGAATCTGGTCGGATCTTTTCTCTTAGCCAATATGACGATTTTATTTTTACCTCCAGCGGTTGGGATTATGGATAAGTTTGATGTTATCCAGCCTTATTTATTGCCCATCGTATTGATTATTTTAGGGGCTATCATCATCAATGTAACCCTCATTGCCTTTAGTTGTCGGTTTTATCAAGACAAGGTATGAGGGGGATTATGAAGGAGGGAAGAAATAATGGAAAGTTTGTGGTCAAATCCTCTCTTTGGGATTTCTTTATCAGTCTTTGCCTATCTGATTGGGATGATGATTTTTCGTCGCTTTCCCCATCCGATCACGACCCCCCTCTTAGTTGCTACGGTCTTGATCATTGGATTCTTAAAGCTGACAGGGATTTCCTATAAGGCCTATAATATTGGCGGGACCTACCTCAGTAATTTGATTGTGCCCTCAACGGTTGTCCTGGGAATTCCCTTGTATAAGAGTTTTCCATCTGATGAAACACCATGCCAAGAGTATTCTTCTTAGTAGTTTTCTAGCAGTAGTGGTCAACACGCTTTTTACAGCTGTCTTGGCTAAGCTTTTTGGGATGAAGTACTTTCTAGCTATTTCCCTCTTTCCTAAAGTCTGTGACAACAGCCATGGCAGTGGGGATTGCTGAAAAAATGCAGGGAATTACTACCATTACCCTGGTTGTCGTTGTAGCGACAGGTATCCTTACCAGTGTCCTAGGAGCAACGATTCTTAAATGCCTAAAAGTAGAGGATCCTGTTGCCATTGGTTTGGCCCTTGGGGGTACAGGTCATGCGGTAGGGACTGGTACAGCCTTTCAGTATGGTCAAGTAGCCGGAGCTATGGGAGGCTTAGCAATTGGGATAACTGGCGTTTTCTACGTCTTTATAAGTCCCCTTGTCGCGAGCCTGATTCTTTCCTAAAAAGGTAGAGATTATTCAGAAAAAGCTTGGAAGGTTCCGAGCTTTTTAGTGTACAGTTAGATAGAGAAGGTTATTTGATAATTTGAAAGTCAAACAATTTTCAGATAGATTACTAATTGATTACAGTTGTTGTAAGCGCTTGCCAAACCTTAGTTCAGAAGGTATACTAAAAGAGGTTATACGGTTAATATCTAGTTAAAGGAGTTCAATATGAAGAAACGTTATGCTCGATCAGCCTTGGGCTTGATCACTGCTCTCTTCCTCTTTGCCCAACCGGTAGAGGCCTGTACAGGTTTTATCATCGGTAAAAAGTTAACGGCAGATGGGAATGCTTTGTACGGACGTACGGAGGACTTAGAACCGAACCACAATAAGAACTTTGTGGTCAGAGAACGAACTTATAACAAGAAAGGGGAGGTCTTTGAAGATGCCACCAATGGCTTTAAGTATGAGCTCCCAGAAGTAAGTTATAAATATACAGCTGTCCCAGATGTTACACCAGAACAGGGTGTATTTGATGAAGCTGGTTTTAATGAGCATGGTGTGTCCATCTCGGCGACCGTCTCAGCTTCAGCAAATGACAACATTAAAAAGGTCGATCCTTATGTAGAGGACGGCTTGGCTGAGTCTGCCCTCACCACTGTCGTTCTTCCAAGTGTCAAAACGGCTCGTGAAGGAGTCGAGCTTATTGCGAAAATTGTGGAAGAAAAAGGGGCAGCAGAAGGAAATATTGTGACGATCGCGGACAAGGAAGGTATCTGGTACATGGAGATCCTTTCTGGTCACCAATATGTAGCCATTCTCTTCCCAGAAGATCGCTATGCAGTCTTTCCAAATACCTTCTTCTTAGGACATGTCGATTTTTCAGATAAGGAACGGACTATTGCCTCGAAGGATGTTGAAAAAGTGGCCCGTGATGCAGGAACCTATAAAGAAATCGATGGCCAGTTCCATGTTTCCCAATCCTACAATCCTCCTTTGCATGAGGCAGATCGTTCTCGTGTTTGGTCTGGTATTAAGTCACTGGATCCAGATGCAGATGTGAACTACGATGACGAGTATTTTGACTTGATGCATACAACGGATCGGAAATTGACGCTACGAGATGCGATGAATCTCCAACGCAATCGGTTAGAAGGAACAGACTTCAAACCTCAAGATCAAATGGAGTTAGATGGAAAAGGGATTCCAGAAAAAGGGAAGTTTGATGAAGTCTATAAATACCCGATTTCGAACCCGAATGTCATGGAAGCCCATATTTTCCAATTGAAAGGACAATGTTCCTGATAGTGCTGGTGGGGGAACCATGTGGTTAGCGATGGGAAGCCCACGAAATGCTCCTTACCTGCCTTACTATGGCAATATCACCAATACCTACCAAGCCTATCAAGAATTAGGGAACAGCCTATAATCCCCAATCTTGGTATTGGACCATGTCTCGCATTAATGATTTAGTTGCCAAATATCCTGATTTGTTCGGAGATGGAGCCATCCGTACTGAAATGGAACGCCTAGAATCTCAATGGATGGCTGAGCAAGAAATCAGTGACCAAGAACAAATTGCCCTCGCTTCATGACCCAGAGCAGGCGAGCCTAAAAAGCGACAGAAACGAGCATGACTCGAGCTCAAAAGACCTTCGATCGTCTGCAAGAAATTCGTCAAGAAGCAGAAGAAAAAGGTGATTGCTCAATATGGACAAGGTGCTATTGACGATTTAACAGATGAAGAAGATGCAAACCAAGAAGAAGAAATCAATTTGGTACCATTTGATTATGACTTCGTCATCACGATTGGCTTAGCCCTTGTGACAGTGATAGGAGTAGGAATTTTTCTTCATCAAAATCAAAGAAAGCAAAGGGAGGTAAGAAGGATGAATAAGTTTCAACGAATATTGCTCTTCCTATTTTCTGGTCTTAGCAGGGATTGGGATGGAGTTTGAGCTAGGCTCTCTCTCTCAACAAGAGTTTAACCAAGTAGCAGGAAGAGATTTGGTATTAAATCTGCTCGTTTTAGCGGTGATTGTCGTTCCTCTTTATCTCTTTATTAAGCGACTTGCAAAAAGATTTGAGGTTCCTCTTCTTGTTTTGTGGGCGACCATGTTTGGTGGTGCTTTTGTTGCTGGCTGGCTCAGTTTTTCAGGGAACAGCCTCATTGACCATTTCAATAGTCATCTCATTCAGGATGTTAGTACCTTTAATAAATGGACAGATGCTTTGACAGCACCTTTTTCTGAAGAATTTTTCAAAGCTCTGGTGGCCTTCTGGATCCTCTTGATTTTGGGTCGTAAGGATTTGAAATCGATTTTAATTGCCGGCTTTGGATCTGGTCTTGGTTTCCAAATCATTGAAGATCTAGGTTATGTGGCGCGTCAAACGCGAACTGGAAACCTCTCAGCAGTAACAGAGGCAGTGAACCGCATTTCTGGTGGTTTAGCATCTCATGCAGTCTACACAGCTGTTGTATCTGTTGGAGCCTTTCTCATCCTGTCTCAGTGCACCAAGCAAAAAGAAAAGCTCTTTGGTCTCTGGTGTGTAGTTTCCACGGTGACCAATCACTTCTTATGGAATTCCCCATTCTATGAAACAGACCATCGGGTCAATATTTTGGTAGGCTTGCTCTTTGCCTTCCAAGTGGGAACCTTTATTGAGGTCGTGCTCTTTGCTCATAAAAATCCGAATCTAAACCTTTTAAAGAAACAGTAAGAGATGGATTTGGTAGTCAGGAAATAAAAAATAGTCTGGGACAACATTGTTCTCAGTCACAAAAAAGCTAGAGATTTCCAATTGTGGAACTCTAGCTTTTTAATTTTGAGTCATTCTCTTATTGTATTTGAGGAGGTTATTGGCCATGAGAACCAATCCCATGTCAATTTTAACCTGTCATTTGCCTCTTAGATTACATCTCTTGTAACCCAAACAAGCCTTTGTCTGCCCAAAGATAGGTTCCACATCAACCTTGCGTTGGGCAAAGATGTGACTGCCTTCGACAGATAAAAGCGCTTGGCTTTCTTTTACTTTTAGGAGCTGATACCTCTCATTCACATAGAGCCCCTTTTGTGAAGCTAAGTCAGCTTGTTCTGCCTTATAAACCATATTTTCCTGTCTAAAATCTGTTGTGGTATGGTTGTGTTTGAGGTGATCAAACTGCTATACCCAACTCTCTGGATGGGTGTAGGTATCTGTTGTTTCATCGTAAGTCCAATTATCCAAATTCCTATCAGATTCTTTGTGTTTTTTCTTCTGTTCCTTGTCAAAAAGACTATATTTAATCAAATGCTCAATACCCATCCTATCCAAGTTAATAAGATCTGGCAAATATTTTTAAACGCTTGTTAGACCTAAAGGTTCCACTAGTTGGCGGAGATGATCATGGCTATAGTGAAGCTGTCTATCTAGAAGATTTAGAGAGCAATGGCATTGAACTCAACAGAGACAAGCCTGTGAACGAGTGGGATATTCGTGAGGATGGTCGAATTACTGGGATCACAGAAGAGCTGTCTGCGCAAGATATCTATGAATTAGGCAAAGAACTTGATCCTTTTGTGATCGCAGAAGGCACTCGCATGGGCCATGTTTACCTATCTGTTAAAAATAGCCGAGAGGCATGTGCATCTTATCAAGAGTCTCTAGGTCTTGAGGATAAATTCACGATTCCACATGTCAGTTGGATAGCATCAGGGAATTATCACCATCATCTAGCAGTAAATGAATGGGGTGGTAAAAACTTAGCTCCTCGTGAGAATGGAATGGTAGGTCTTGCCTACTATTTGGTTGAAGTTGAGAATAAAGAGTTTTTGGTCAATTTGCTTACGCAAGCTCAGAGAAACAAGGCTAGAACCCACTGGATTTCTCTTTCTGAATTCTCCATTACAGATAAAGATGGAATTATAACGAGAGTCAGAGTGGAGAACTAGAAGTCTTTGTCTTTAAGATAAGTGCTCCTTTTGACAAAGGACTGTATTAGAGATATAATGTAGAAAAATCGTTTTAGGATAAAGATATGACAAGATCAAAGTACATTACACGCCTCAAACGCTCAGAAGGTCAATTGCGAGGTATTCAAAAAATGATGGAGGAAGAGCGTGATTGTATTGATATCATTACTCAATTAACAGCAGTGCGGTCCAGTGTTGATCGTATTATTGAACTGATGATAACGGAGAATTTAACAACTTGTATTAACGACCCTCTAGAGGATCCTCAAGCACAGAAGGAAAGATTGGAAAAGGCGGTTAAATACTTGATTAAACGCAAGTAATAAAAAACATACGTTTCTCTTAAATAGTGAACAAATGATTAAAAGAGCAGTTGGTTTTCTTGAAATTAGACCAATTGCTCTTTTTGATTTTTATTTATTCAACATCACCAGGCCCAAGCGCTCATACCACCTCGGACGTTGATAACATCATAGCCTTTTTTCTTGAGCTTTTTAGCAGCCATCTTGCTTCGAACACCGGAATGACAAATGACATAAAGTGTTTCATTTGTCGCAGGTGTGTAAGCTCCGATTTCGGTTAGAGGAACATTCTTGGCGTTTTTGATATGGCCTCTACGGAATTCCGTAGGCGTCCGCACATCCAGTAGCTGAATTGGTTCCTTGAGTTTAGCTTCTAATTCGCTGGTAGAAATACTATCAATTTTTGTAAATAAGTGAAACATAGGCACCTCCGATATACCCTTATGGGGTATATTAAACCACTAAGCAACGCTTTTGTCAAGTAAGTTGAATTGATTAGTATTGTTTCTTTTTCAGTATACAAGATGCCAACTTACAAACTAAAGAGTTGGTTGATAGGTTAATGAATAGAACCTGTCTTATTTATTCAACAACTACTTGTCTAGAAAATTACCTTTTCTGAAAACAGACCACATGCCCTGTTGTAAAATGAAGTGCAACACAAAAGACATGTTCATCTGATATACTAGAGTTGCGAAAAACAGTATAAAGGAAGATGAACATGTCTGCTAATTATCCTACCACAAATCAATCCTACAAGCACTTATCTGAAGCTGAACGAGGGAAATTGAAGCTTATTTAAGCGTAGGACTCAAACCTGCTTACAACCTACAAATCGCTACTGAAAATCAGTTCGTCCTTCACGATGACATCTATCAAAATCCAACAGATACCAGAACGCTGTTGCCTTTTTTAGAAACCTATCCACATGAGTTAAAAAGAGCTGTCGCCGATGCGGGATACGGTAGCGTGGAGATTCTTCTTACCTTGGATAGGATGGGTATTGAGCATTTTATTAAATATAGTCTTTTTGATAAGGAACAGAAGAAAAATACAAAGAATCTGATAGGAATTTGGATAATTGGACTTACGATGAAACAACTGATACCTACACCCATCCAGAGAGTTGGGTATACCAGTTTGATCACCTCAAACATAGGCATAGCACAACAGGTTTTAGACAGGAAATATGGTTTATAAGGCAGAACAAGCTGACTTGGCTCCATAAAAGGGGCTCTATGTGAATGAGAGGTATCAGCTCTTAAAAGTAAAAGAAATCCAAGCGTCAGGTAAAAAATGACATGGGATTAGTACTCATGGCCAATAATCTCCTCAAATACAATAAGAAAACTACTCAAAATTAAAAAGCTAGAGGTCCATAATTGGAAATCTCTAGCTTTTTTGTGGCTGAGAACAATGTTGTCCCAGACTATTTTTTACAGTGACTATTCGTTTTCTTCTTTTTTCTTAAGACCAAAGAAGGCTAGGATGGATGTCAACAGAGCGAGCATATAGATAGCAGGAGAGTCGGCTGTTCCTGTTTCTGGTAGGGTAGCATCTGCTGGTTTAAATGTTTTTGCTGAGGTGAAGGACAGGTGATGGTTGTTGGCTTTGATCTGTGTATCGTCCTTAGCAGATGTAAAAGTATTCTTTGTTTGGCTAGCTAGTTGATTAGGAGAATTCGTACCAACTAGAGCTGGAATATATGTTTGATCCATTTTACCGGTAGATGGGATAACTGGTTGGTTATTGCTTCCTGGGTAGGACTTTGGATTAGCAGGATCTGTTCCTTGTTTGATTTCCTCAATATCTGCCACACCATCTCCATCTGTATCTTTGCTAGCAGAAATAGAAATGGTACGAGAATTTGGATTGATGGTTGCATAGGCTGTGAGATCTGCCTTAGCAAGGTAATCTGCAAAGGCAACGTCCATGGAAGGACCTTCCTCACGAGCTCCACCTAACATGGTGTAGCCATCCCCACCTGCTGCTAAGAAGTCATTAGTAGTCAAGTAATAATCTTTAGCAAGGTTGAGCGGTTCATATTGACCAGTTTCTGGGTTTTTAATTTCGATATAGAGGACGCGTTTTTCAGCTGGTAGGGTTGTATCGTAATAAACTTTTGCTCCAGAGACTTGGAGGAAGCCACCGCTTGGTTCAAGAAGGGGTTGACCGTTTTCGTCAAGAACGGTTTTGCCATCTTTTTCTTGTAAAATGGATCCAAGAGATTTAGCAAACATATCAGCAATATTCTGACCAGTTACTTTAATTTGAGAGATGGTATTCCCAAATGGAAGAACAGCAATGACGCTTCCTTTGGTGATTGGCTTGTCTTTAGCGATGGTTTCGCGTAAGCCACCACCGTTGGTTACAGCAAGGTCTGTCTTATGGCTAAAACCAGTTTGACCATATTCGTAGAGGGCATCTGCCACGACATTTCCTAGGTTGGTTTCACGGACACGGACATTTTCCCGTTGACCGTTTAGTTCTACCGGACTATTGTCACGAACGATTTTTGCATTCTCAGCATCGTATTGTTCCTTGATCTTTTGGACCATGGCAGCTACTTTGGCATTTGGCACGACATTTTTTGTTGAAGCTGCTGAAATTTGTTGAGGGTTTCCAAGCAATTGGTTAGCCTGGTAGGTGATTTTACCGATATTGTTCAGGTAGCTACCGGTTTGGTTATAGGTCACGTTTTCTCCGTATGTAGTTGATTGAACAGTATGGGAATGCCCATCAATAACGGTGACACGTTTTCCTTTCAGTTTTGAGTTTTTAGAAAGTTCTTCAGCTAAGGTAGATCCTCGCCATTTCGATTGGTGTAGTAGTATCTACTCCCAAGTGAGCAAGGACAACATAGTTTTTATGTAAGTCTTGCCTTCAGCAGTCGCGCGTGCTTCAATTTCATCAATGACCTTGTTTACTTCTGAAATAGGATCTGTAAAGGTAACACCTTGGACATTCTTAGGGTGAGTTTTAGTGGCTGTTTCAGGCGTTGTCACCCCGATGACGACAAACTCATCCCCAACGACATTCTTATCTTTATCGACGATGGTGGAAGCCTCAAATAAGCGAGCACCGTTGATGTAGGTGTTGGAGCTGAGAAGTGGGAAAGTTCAAGATTTCTTTGTATTTCTTAGCCTCATCCAAACCAAAATCGAACTCATGGTTTCCGACTGCCATGGCATCGTAGCCAATTTCGTTCAAAATTTTAGCTCGTTCTTCACCTTTAGAACTATTTGAAATCGGTAGTCCTTGGAAGGCATCTCCAGCATCTACGACCAAAGTAGATGGATTTTTCGCACGTTCTTCATCGATGACTGCGGCTAATTTAGCATCACCAATCACACCCTTTTCTTCGACGATCCGACCATGGACATCGTTGGTATGAAGGATATTTGCTTCAGGCAAGTCAGCTGAGCTCTCTGTAGCGCCTTCTGAAGTAGCTGTATTAGCTTCTGTTGAAGCAGGAGTAGCAGCATCTGTAGCATTTGTGGAAGCAGCAGCTACTTCAAGGTTAGTTTCTGGAGCTGTTTGCTCATCTGCAGCTACCTGAGAAGCTAGGAAGGCAGGAGCAAGCAATAAGATCGGCAAAAGAAGTTTCTTCTTTTTCATAAACGGTCCTCATTTCTATTTTATTGCATACTAAATATTATAGCTAAAAAGGAAAGAAAAGGAAAACGTTTTCTGATAGTTGGGCAAATAATCTTGTGAGAGCGTTGAGGTTCCAGCTAGTTGCTCTTATCCATAAAAAAAGAAAACTTTCGTTTTCTCATTTTCTTATTCTGTTATGGGTTGGTTCCAAGTGGTAAAGTCAGTCACACTTAACACGACTGTCGCGATTTCGATCGGCTCTTCTTTTGCACCAGTTGACAACCATTTTGTGATTACGGCTTCAATCGTAGCTGCAAAAATCTCAACAGCATACTTATAAGGAACTTGGAATTTATTAACCAAGTGGTCTTTGGCGTGTGGAGTATCGTCAAGAAGTTGCAGGGTGAAATTTTTCATTAGAAAATGAAATTCTTGGTAATCCATCTGCATCAAGGCATAGATAAAGTCATAATTATCTTGAATATATTGAAGTGAGGCAAGAAAATTTGCTCGATTGACGGTGCTTGTAGCGAAAAGTTCTCCCAACTCGCCTAAAAGTTCAGATTTTAGCTGGTTGAACATATCTTGTTTGTCTACATAATGAAGGTAAAAGGTACCTCGATTAATGCCGGCTTCCTTTGTTAGTTGGCTAATTGTAAGGCTTTCAAGTGATTGTTCAAGAAGCAGGCGTGATAGGGCGCTTCGGATAGCATTTTTAGAATTCGTTTTTCTCTTTTTCGGGTCATAGTTCCTCCTTTATCATGTAGTTTGGTATAAATGTTGTTCACTAATCATCATATTATACAGAAATCAAATTTATTCATCAACAGAATAAAATTTTAGTATCATTCTATAAGTCTAAATGGCTTGAAATCAGGTCTTATTCTTATACTGTGAAAGCTATTTTGGAAGGATTATAAAATTTTTTCCCAGATCTACTTTCAAAGGGGCTATTATATAAAAATGAAAGAAAAACTTGAAATATCAGTTATTTAAACGCAAATAATCATTCATACTTATTTGTTATTATATCACAAACTAAGGAGAGGAGGGCAGATGATGCTTGGAGATTTCTATATCGGGAACTAGATAAGACCAAGCTTTTTCCTTGTCTATTTTTGCATAGAAAAGTATTAGTTTCTTGGATGGCTTTATTCATAAAATAGAGGAAATGCATCCCTCACAAATTTCTTGTTTTTTAGTAGTTTTAAGGGATTGATTGTTCTTGGTCTTCCGGTAAAAAAGGACTATAATAAAGATAGGAACTTGTGTTTAAGTGGGAGAAAAGATATGGCTTATATTGAAATGAAACATAGTTATAAACGCTATCCGTCAGGAGAAACTGACATCATTGCCAATAAAGATGTTACTTTTGAAATTGATAAAGGCGAATTGGTCATTATTTTGGGGGCATCAGGCGCAGGAAAATCAACAGTTCTCAATATTTTGGGAGGTATGGATACCAATGATGAAGGGGAGGTACTAGTGGATGGGAAAGCCATCTCAAGCTTCTCCTCGCACCAACGAACGGATTATCGCAGAAATGATGTTGGTTTTGTCTTCCAGTTTTATAATCTCATCCCTAATTTAACAGCCAAGGAAAATGTTGAGCTGGCTTCTGAAATTGTTTCTGATGCCTTAGACCCTGAACAAGTCTTGAGAGAGGTTGGATTGGGTGAGCGTTTGAACAACTTCCCAGCCCAGCTATCTGGTGGGGAACAACAACGGGTAGCCATTGCGCGCGCAGTGGCGAAGAATCCTAAGATTCTCCTTTGTGATGAACCAACAGGGGCTTTAGACTACCAAACCGGTAAACAGGTTTTAAAGATTCTTCAGGACATGTCTCGTAAAAAAAGGGGCAACAGTGATTATCGTCACTCATAATGCTTCTTTAGCGCCAATAGCCGATCGTGTCATTCAGATGCATGATGCCCAAGTAAAATCGGTGACCATCCATAACACTCCACTAGATATTGATAGCCTAGAGTATTAGGGAGGTTGTTCATGAAGCGAAAAAAAGTATATTGGAAAAATCTATGTCATTCCTTTACCAGTTCCAAAGGGCGCTTTTTGTCCATTTTAACGCTGATGATGCTGGGTAGCTTAGCCCTGGTCGGTTTAAAAGTAACGACCCCAAATATGCATCGGACTGCCCAGCGCTTTATAGACCAACAAGAGATGCTGGACCTCGCTGTCATGGGAGATCTTGGTTTGGATAAGACTGACCAAGAAGAGCTACAAGGATTGACGGGGGCCAGCTTGGAGTTTTCCTACCTGACAGATGTGACGCTTGACGGAAAGGACGAAGCTGTTCGACTTTTTTCCATTCCAGAAACCATCTCACGCTTTCAGCTGACTTCAGGACGGCTTCCGCAGAAGGAAGATGAGGTCGCTCTAGCAGCGTTTTGGAAAGATCGTTACCAGATTGGGGATCAGCTAAGGATACATGAAAAAGCTGGAAGTCCATCTGTTTTAAAGACAAAAAACTATCGAATTGTTGGCTTTGTAAAGTCTGCTGAGATGTGGTCCGAAAAAGACTTGGGCCAAGCTACGAGTGGGAGTGGTTCCTTGGATGCCTATGGTGTCCTCTCAAAAGAAGCCTTTACTAGTCCTGTTTATAGCCTTGCTCGGATTCGGTTTGATGATTTGAGGGGGTTCAATCCATTCTCAACCAGCTATCAAGATCGTCTGGCCTCCCATCAAAAGGACCTGGAAGAACTCTTAGCTGGAAATGGTCAGGAGCGCTATCGAAAGTTGCAGGCTGATGGGAAACAAAAGGTCCAAAAAGGGCAAGAAGAACTTGATGCTGCCAACAAACAGTTAGCAGACGCACGCGAAAAGGCAGGTCAAGCACAGACACAATTGACGGAGCAATCCAATAAACTGAATCAACTGTCTACACTCTTGCCCAAGGAAGAACTAGAAACAAGGCGACTCGAGTTGGCAAAAGCTCAAAAGCAACTAGATCAGCAATTGGTCAACATTCAGACAGGTGAATCGGAACTAGCAACTAAACAGAAGGACCTGGAAAAGGCCAAGGAAGATCTGAAAAATCTAGAGCAACCAAACTATCATGTCTATGATCGAAAAACCATTCCAGGTGGCCAGGGTTACCTCATGTATAGTAATGCCAGTGCCAGTATCTCCGCCGTAGGCAATCTATTTCCTGTGGTACTCTACGCAGTCGCTGCCATGGTCACGTTTACGACCATGACTCGTTTTGTTGACGAAGAACGGAGCCATGCGGGCTTGTTCAAAGCCTTGGGCTATCGAACAAAAGATATCTTGGCAAAGTTCCTCTTGTATGGCTTGGTTGCTGGAACAGTTGGGACAGGCATCGGAACTCTTCTCGGTCATTATGTTTTATCTGGAACCATTTCGCAAATTATTACGCAGGGGATGGTCGTAGGAACTAGTCAACAGTATTTTTATGGGTCCTATAGCTTATTAGCCTTGGGGCTCTCCCTTCTTTCTAGCGTCTTTCCAGCTTATCTAGTCGCTAAGAGAGAGTTGAAGGAAGAAGCCAGTCACCTCCTCCTTCCAAAACCGCCAGTTTCCGGATCCAGTATTTTGCTCGAACGCCTCCGTTTTTGTGGAAACGTCTGAGTTTCACCCAAAAGGTGACCGCTAGAAATATTTTTCGCTACAAACAGCGGATGGTGATGACCATATTTGGTGTTGCTGGTTCGGTTGCTCTTCTCTTTGCGGGTCTGGGGATTCAATCCTCAGTCGGTGGTGTGCCCCAACGTCAGTTTGGGGAAATCCTCAAGTATGATATGATTCTCTCAACCAAATCCAGTCTGACAGACGAAGAGGAAGAATCCTTGAAGAAGCGCTTGAAGCAAGCAGATATTAAAGAGACAGAAGCCATCTTTACCAAACAAGTGGAGGCTTCTTATCCTTCCGGACGTGGAAAACAAAGCATGACCTTAATGGTGTCCTCTAAAGACAGCTTGGAACCCTTTATCAATCTCCGCTCAGAAGAGGGAAGACTCGACCTATCCAATGGGGCGGTGATTACCAGTAAATTAGCGCAGCTGGCCAAGGTGGGCGTTGGGGATGAATTGCGGATAGATGGCCATACGATTAGGGTGGCTGCGATTACCGAAAATTATGTAGGCCATTTTGTCTATATGAATCAAGCGACCTATCAGAAAACCTATGGAAAAAGTGCTAAGATGAATGCCTATTTGGTCCGATTACAGTCTTCTTATCAGCAGTTCGTCCAGAAGGTCAGTCGGGACATGATGGAAGAAGGGGCGGTGCTTGCTGTTACGCAAAATACTTCCTTGATTTCTCTCTTCAGTTCTGTGGCCCAATCATTGAATAAGACCATGATGATTTTAGTTCTGGTATCTATTTTGCTAGCGATGGTAATTTTGTATAATTTGACCAATATCAATGTGGCAGAACGAATCCGTGAGTTATCCACCATTAAGGTATTAGGTTTTCATCATCAAGAAGTTACCCTTTATATTTATCGAGAAACCATCCTCTTGTCTCTTGTAGGGATAGGATTGGGTTTACTAGGAGGTTTTTATCTCCATCGCTTTTTGATCGCCATGATTGCCCCAGATGCCATTCTCTTTTATCCGCGGGTGGCCCTTGGTGTCTATCTTTATCCTATCGCTGGCGTCATTCTGATCCTAGCTAGCTTAGGAATCTTGGTTAATCATCATCTTCGCAAGGTAGACATGCTGGAGGCTTTGAAATCTGTTGAATAAAAAAGAAACTTCTACCCTAGGGTGGAAGTTTTTTAGAGCTTTGGTATAATGAAAGAAGGAGAAGAGACATGACAAAAATTGCTTTGCTTTCGGATATACATGGGAATACAACTGCTTTAGAGGCTGTGCTTGAAGATGCCAAGCGGGCAGGTGTAGAAGAATACTGGTTATTAGGGGATGTTCTTATGCCGGGGACTGGTAGACGACATCTTTTGAACCTACTTGAAGAATTGCCCATTACCGTACAGATTTTAGGAAATTGGGAAGATAGCTTGTGGCGAGCGATGAAGGGGGTGCTGGATCCATCTAGGGCTAGTCACCGCTATTTGATGCGCCATTGTCAATATATCTTGGAAGAAATTCGTCCAGAAGAAATAGAGGCCATGCAAAGTCTGCCCATGCAAGTGCATCGGAAAGTCTCGGGCTTAAGATTGGGCATCACCCATCATCTGCCAGACAAAAACTGGGGACGCGAATTAATTCATATAGGAGACCAGAAAGATTTTGATCGCCTCGTAACCAATCCCCCTTGTGATATAGCAGTCTATGGTCATATCCACCAACAATTTTTCCGATATGGAAGTGGTGGAGAGCTCATCTTGAATCCGGGGTCTATCGGCCAACCCTTCTTTTTGCAAGCCAATCTTCGAAAGGATCTACGGGCCATGTATGCTATTCTAGAGTTTGATGAATCGGGTTTGAAAGATGTTGACTTTCGGCGGGTGTCCTATGACATTGAGAAAGAACTCCAACTCGCTAAGGATCTGAAACTACCTTACTTCCAAGTTTACTATGAAAGTTTAGTCAATGGGATCCACCATACTCATAATCATGAGCTTCTTCATGAAATAGCCCAGCGAGAGGGACACAATGTAGAAGTAGACGCATGGTTGAGAGACTTTTTCAATTAGTGTAACAGTTGACATTACAACAAATAAGGGTATAATAGACTAAAAGAAAGAACTTTAACGTCTGGAGAGTAAATGTATTTAGTTACTGATGGCTTTAGATCCAGTTTAAAACATCCCTATCTAGATGGAAGAGAGGAGTATCCATGCAAATTTCAAGTCGTTTTACCATTGGAACCCATGTATTAGTCATGATTGCTTTAAAAGGAGATTGCACCAAGGTGACCAGTGATATGATTGCTGGCAGTGTTGGGGTGAACCCGGTCATTATTCGGAAAACCTTGTCTCAATTAAAAAAGGCAGGCATGATCCATGTGGCGCGTGGAACAGGTGGGGCCGAGATGGCCAAAGAATTGGAAGACATAAGTTTGTTAGATATCTACCAGGCTGTTGAATGCCTTGGGAGGACTGGTCAATTATTTGGTTTCCACGAGCATCCAAATCCGGCTTGTCCGATTGGAAATAGCATCCATGGCGTCCTAGATGGGAAGCTGGAAGAGATTCAGTTAGCTATGGAAAAGGAAATGTCTCAGACCAGCCTCAAAGAAGTGGTGGAGCAAACCAAGAAACAAATGGAACTAGCAACCGTTTCTTGATTTGAGTCTGTAAGAAACGTGATGTAAAAAGGCCTTTCAGTATATACTGAAAGGGCTTTTTGTTGAATGAAATGATTTAAAAGTTTATCTAATTTTTATATTTTTTTAATAAATAAGACACTAACTAGAATAAATCCAATTGCATAAATCCATGTCCAGTAACGATTAGGAATGAACATAAAGGAAGAACGATCGCGCAAAGCAATGCGTTGCCCTGTTTCCTCATCAATCATATACCGAACCTGATCGGAAACAAATTTTTTTCGTTAGCAAATAATTGACTGCTGCAGCAAGAATTCCCCAACATACATCCTAAGATGATACTATCTGTACTCTTATTTACATTAAGATGCAGGAAGGAATAAATCATATTCGCCAAAGCTCCTCCAATCATAAGAGCAGGGGAACGAGCAAGCCTTTACCAAGCCAAACAATAATTAAATAATCTCCTTATTTCCTATCTTAATCAAAATAGAGCAAGTCTTTGCTGGTTTCGGTAAAGAGGCCAAAGCCATCTTTTGTCACATAGCCACAGTCTTCAATTCGAACCCCGACTTTTCCAGGGAATGTAGATGCCTGGTTCGACTGAGAAGCACATGCCTTCTTCGATGACCATGTCATTTCCTTCCATGATAGAAGGGAATTCATGCACATCCATTCCGATACCGTGTCCGAGGCGGTGGTTGAAGTATTCGCCGTATCCTGCTTTTTCAATGACGCTCCGGGCAGCACGGTCTACGTCATGTGCTGTTACACCTGGTTTGATCATATCTAGGGCAGCCTGTTGAGCTTCTAAAGTCAAGTGGTAGATTTCTTTTTTGAAATCATCTGGTTTTCCAACAGCGACTGTTCGCGTCATATCTGAAGCATAGCCATTCACCATACAGCCCAAGTCGAAAAGAAGAAGAGCATCTTTTTCAATTTTGTTGCTTCCAGGAATGCCATGAGGGTTGGCTGCATTGTTACCAGTCAAGACCATAGTTTCAAAGCTCATTTCATAGCCCAAGCGTTTGATGCCAAAGTCGATTTCTGCGACGATATCAGTTTCTGTTTTATCCAGTGAGATGGCGTCAAATCCCATATTGACAGCCTTATCCGCATATTGACCTGCAACCAACATTTTTTGGATCTCATCAGCAGATTTGATCAAGCGCATGCGGTTAATTCGAGGGCTGAGATTGGTAAATGTTGCTTGTTCAAAGACTGAACGAAGCCCATGGTACTTGGTCAAAATCAAATTATCAAATTCCAAAGCGACCTTTTTGGCTTCTGGATTAGCGCTAGCCCCTTTGATTTTTTCCCAAGGATTTTCAGAATCCACATAGCCTACCACTTGGAAATCCACAACTGCTGTCGCCCGTTCTACCTCAAGAGCAGGTACAAAAAGAAGTGGTTCATGGTCTGGATAAACGAACAAGAAGAGCTGACGCTCGTGAGGATCACTGTAAAATCCAGTTAGGTAATTGATGGTGACAGGATCGGATACAACAGCAACATCCGTTTTTTCGGTTTCAAGAAATGCTACAATTTGATCTAATTTAGACATAAGCTACCTTCTTTCTATTGATAATATTTTGTCAGATTTTCCCTAAAAAATCAAGAGTTTGCAAAAAGATGTTAAAATGCTTGAAAGTGTTTACAAGAAGTGATAGAATAGTTGTTATAGAAGACTGAAAACGAAATTTTCAATAAAGAAAGGAAGTATTATGAATACAGACGATACTGTAACCATTTACGACGTTGCCCGAGAGGCGGGTGTCTCAATGGCGACTGTTAGCCGTGTCGTGAACGGAAATAAGAACGTTAAGGAAAATACTCGTAAAAAAGTATTGGAAGTCATTGAACGTTTGGACTATCGTCCGAATGCAGTAGCTCGTGGACTTGCGAGTAAGAAAACCACAACCGTAGGTGTTGTGATTCCAAATATTACCAATAGTTATTTCTCTACTCTGGCAAAGGGGATCGATGACATTGCTGAAATGTACAAGTACAACATCGTCCTTGCCAACAGCGATGAAGACGATGATAAAGAAGTTTCTGTTGTCAATACTCTTTTCTCAAAACAGGTCGATGGGATTATCTTCATGGGTTATCACTTGACAGAAAAGATTCGTTCAGAATTCTCTCGTTCTCGGACACCGGTGGTCCTTGCTGGGACAGTTGATGTCGAACATCAATTGCCAAGTGTCAATATCGATTACAAGCAAGCGACAGTAGACGCGGTTACACTATTGGCTAAACGAAATAAAAAGATTGCTTTTGTAAGTGGACCATTAGTAGATGATATCAACGGTAAGATTCGCTTGGCTGGCTACAAAGATGCTTTGAAAGCAAAAAAATTGTCTTATAGTGAAGGCTTGGTCTTTGAGTCTAAATACCGCTATGAAGAAGGCTACAACTTGGCTGAACGCATCATTGCATCTAAAGCAACAGCAGCCTTTGTAACTGGGGATGAATTGGCAGCAGGTTTGCTCAATGGTCTAGCTGATCAAGGTGTGAACGTACCGGAAGATTTTGAGTTGATTACCAGTGATGATTCACAAATTACACGCTACACTCGTCCAAATCTTTCAACTGTAGGCCAACCACTTTATGATTTGGGGGCTATCAGTATGCGGATGTTGACAAAAATTATGCATAAGGAAGAATTGGAAGAAAGAGAAGTTCTTCTTGCCCATACCATCAATCATCGTGGGACTACGAAGAAGTAAAAACAAAAGGAAGCCAAGGCTTCCTTTTTTCTTATCTCTGTATGAATCTCCGGTAAAACTTGAAGGGGTCTGCTAAATCAGGTATAATAGAGGGTATGAAAGTTTTACTGTATCTTGAAGGAAAATCCGTTTTACAAAAATCAGGGATTGGTCGTGCCCTCCAACACCAGATGCATGCCTTGGATTTGGCTGGAATCCCCTACACCACAGATATTTTAGGGGACTACGATGTCGTTCATATTAATACCTATGGTCCTCGGAGTTTGTTGCTATTGCATGCTGCCAAACGTCGGGGGAAAAAGGTCATTATGCATGGACATTCCACACGGGAAGATTTCCAAAATTCATTTATCGGGTCCAATTTATTTGCTCCCTTATTTGGCAAATATTTGGCTCATATGTATAAAAAAGCCGATTTTATTATCACCCCTTCAGAATATTCTAAGCAGCTGATTCAGTCCTATGGGGTCAAGACTCCAATAGTCGCTGTTTCCAATGGGATTGATTTGTCAAAATATAAAAAAGATCCCAAAAAAGAAGAGGTTTTTCGGAAGCACTTTAATATCCAAGAAGGAGAGAAGGTCGTTTTATGTGCGGGTCTCTACTTTAGACGAAAGGGATTGAAGACTTTGTAGAAGTGGCTCGGCGGATGCCAGATGTCCGCTTTATTTGGTTGGGGTCGATTAATAAATGGTTGATTCCTCGGGCTATTCGTCGTCTGGTCGAGAAAGATCATCCGAGCAATGTTGAATTCCCTGGCTATTTTAAGGGAGCTGTATTCCAAGGGGCCATGACAGGTGCGGATGCCTTCTTCTTCCCGTCTTACGAGGAAACGGAAGGAATTGTTGTCCTAGAGGCCTTAGCGGGTCACCAGCATGTCGTCCTCCGGGATATTCCAGTTTATCATGGTTGGGTGGACCAAGAGTCAGCAGAATTGTGTCATTCAGTGGATGAGTTTGTGGACTCTCTTGAAAAAGTCTTGTCTGGTCAAGTGGACAAGCGCGATGCAGGGGATCGAGTAGCTCAAAGTCGCTCAATTGATTTGGTAGCGGATCAACTAGTGAAAGCCTATCAGCAAGTATTGGAGATGTAATATGCGTATTGGATTATTTACAGATACTTATTTTCCACAGGTATCGGGGGTTGCGACCAGTATTCGAACCCTTAAAACAGAATTGGAGAAATTGGGACATACTGTTTTTATCTTTACGACGACGGATAAGGATGTCAACCGCTATGAAGACTGGCAAATTATCCGCATTCCAAGTATCCCTTTCTTTGCTTTTAAGGATCGGCGGATTGCTTATCGCGGCTTTACCAAGGCTTTGGCCATTGCCAAACAATACAAACTGGATATGATCCATACACAGACGGAGTTTTCTTTAGGACTACTCGGGGTTTGGATTGCTAAGGAGCTTCGGATTCCAGTAATTCATACCTATCATACCCAGTATGAAGATTATGTGCGTTATATTGCCAAGGGGATGGTTATCCGACCAAGTATGGTCAAATACATTGTTCGTGGTTATATGAATGACTTGGATGGGGTCATCTGTCCGAGTGAGATTGTCTATGATCTCTTGCTGAAATACAAGGTCAAGGCTGAAAAACGGATTATTCCAACAGGAATCGAGCTGGCGAAGTTTGAACGACCTGAAATCACACAAGTGGAGACGCAAGCCCTTCGTGAAAAAAATTAGGGATTCAAGAGGGTGAAATTATGCTCTTGAGCTTGTCACGGGTTTCTTACGAGAAAAAATATCCAAGCCGTTATTGCGGCTTTGCCTAAAGTGCTAGAAGAAAATACGCATATTAAATTGATTGTGGCTGGAGATGGGCCTTATCTGGATGATTTAAAAAAACAAGCGGCCAAGCTTGGTGTATCAGATACGGTTGTCTTCACAGGGATGATTCCACCAAACGAAACAGCTCTGTACTATAAAGCAGAGATTTCTTCATTTCAGCTTCGACTAGTGAGACGCAAGGCTTGACCTATTTAGAGAGTATCGCTAGTGGGACACCCCTAATTGCTCAGAGTAATCCTTACTTAGATAATGTGATCAATGATCGGATGTTCGGAATCTTGTATGACCAGGAAGAAGATTTGGCAGCAGCTATTTTAGAAGCGACCTTAGCCACACCAGAGAAGGATGAGGCTAAGTGGGAGGAGAAGCTTTATGAAATTTCTTCGACAAATTTTGGTCGCAGGGTCTATGAGTTCTATCTAGACGCTATTATATCGAAAGATTTTTACAATGAACGTCATCCTGAGGAAAGCCGTACCAAACGGGTGACCAAGTCTATTGTGAAAATTCCGCAAAAGGTTATCGCTATGCCTGTGAATGGGTCTGTGAGAATCATGAAGGGCTCCTTTAAACAGGTGAAAAAGATACGCAACATTACCAAGCTATTGGATTAGAGTTCATCTCAAAAGCTAGGGGTCCTAAAGAAATGCTCCTGGCATAGGGGATAGGAAGCTTTTTCCTCTTGCAAAATATTTCAATCGTGCTATAATACTAGTCAGAGACATATCAAATCTAGGAAATCTGATAGAGAGCGCGTGGAGCTGGAAATCGCGTAGAGGATAGGTTTGGGACTACTCGGTGAACTTTTTATGCAAACATAAAACGGTGGCCACGTTAGAGCCAATCAGAGGTGTTCCTCTTTTTTGAGGAACATAAATGAAGGTGGAACCACGTTGCGACGTCCTTTCGAGGAGGTCGCTTTTTTGTTTTTTTGATGAAGAAATCAAAAAGAGTTTTACCATAACTAAGATTTTTAAATATTTATAAGGAGAAGATCATGATTAAGATTACTTTCCCAGATGGCGCTGTTCGTGAATTCGAATCTGGCGTTACAACTTTTGAAATTGCCCAATCTATCAGCAACTCTTTGGCTAAGAAAGCCCTTGCTGGTAAATTTAACGGCAAATTGATTGACACCACTCGTGCTATCACTGAAGATGGAAGCATCGAAATCGTGACACCTGATCACGAAGATGCTCTTCCAATCTTGCGCCACTCAGCAGCCACACTTGTTTGCCCAAGCCGCTCGTCGTCTCTTCCCAGATATTCACTTGGGTGTCGGTCCAGCTATCGAAGATGGTTTCTACTACGATACAGACAACCAAGCCGGTCAAATCTCTAACGAAGACCTTCCTCGTATCGAAGAAGAAATGCAAAAAATCGTTAAAGAAACTTCCCATCTATTCGTGAGGAAGTGACAAAAGACGAGGCGCGTGAAATCTTTAAGAACGACCCATATAAATTGGAATTGATCGAAGAGCACTCAGAAGACGAGGGTGGCTTAACCATCTACCGTCAAGGTGAGTATGTAGACCTCTGTCGTGGCCCTCACGTCCCATCAACAGGCCGTATCCAAATCTTCCACCTTCTCAATGTAGCAGGTGCTTACTGGCGTGGAAATAGCGACAATGCTATGATGCAACGGATCTACGGTACAGCTTGGTTTGACAAGAAAGACTTGAAGAACTACCTTCAAATGCGTGAAGAAGCTAAAGAACGTGACCACCGTAAACTTGGTAAAGAGCTTGACCTCTTCATGATTTCTCAAGAGGTTGGACAAGGTTTGCCATTCTGGTTGCCAAACGGTGCTACTATCCGTCGTGAATTGGAACGCTACATCGTCGACAAGGAGTTGGCTTCTGGCTACCAACACGTTTACACTCCACCACTTGCTTCTGTAGAACTTTACAAGACTTCTGGTCACTGGGATCATTATCAAGAAGATATGTTCCCAACTATGGATATGGGAGACGGTGAAGAATTTGTCCTTCGTCCAATGAACTGCCCACACCACATTCAAGTCTTCAAACACCATGTTCACTCATACCGTGAATTGCCAATCCGTATCGCTGAAATCGGAATGATGCACCGCTATGAGAAATCAGGTGCTTTGACTGGTCTTCAACGGGTGCGTGAAATGTCTCTCAACGACGGTCACCTCTTTGTGACTCCAGAACAAATTCAAGAAGAATTCCAACGTGCTCTTCAGTTGATTATCGATGTTTATGAAGACTTCAACTTGAATGAATACCGTTTCCGCCTCTCTCTCTTCGTGACCCTCAAGATACTCACAAGTACTTTGATAACGATGAAATGTGGGAAAATGCCCAAACCATGCTTCGTGCTGCCCTTGATGAAATGGGCGTTGACTACTTTGAAGCTGAAGGTGAAGCTGCCTTCTACGGACCAAAATTGGATATCCAGGTGAAGACTGCCCTTGGAAAAGAAGAAACCCTCTCCACTATCCAGCTTGACTTCTTGCTTCCAGAACGCTTCGACCTTAAATACATCGGAGCTGATGGTGAAGAACATCGCCCAGTTATGATCCACCGTGGGGTTATCTCAACAATGGAACGCTTCACAGCTATCTTGATTGAAAACTACAAGGGTGCCTTCCCAACATGGCTTGCACCACATCAAGTAACCCTCATCCCAGTATCTAACGAAAAACACGTGGACTACGCTTGGGAAGTAGCTAAGAAACTCCGTGACCGTGGTGTCCGTGCTGATGTGGATGAACGTAATGAAAAAATGCAATTCAAGATCCGTGCATCACAAACTAGCAAGATTCCTTACCAATTGATCGTTGGTGACAAGGAAATGGAAGATGGAACTGTCAACGTTCGTCGCTATGGACAAAAAGAAACAAACACTGTGTCAGTAGATGAGTTTGTAGCAACTATCCTAGCTGATATCGCCAACAAATCTCGTGTTGAGAAATAAAACGATAAAACCTGGGATAAAAATTCCAGCTACCTAAAAAAGAGGTTGGAACAAAAGATCCCGACCTCACTTTTTATTAGCAATCAAAGTTTGACGAGGTAGCTGATTGAACTTTTTGTTCGTCTTTTAGACTCCAAAAAGCTCCTAATCATCCTCGCGGGGCTGGGACTACGAAATCGAGACTTTGTCTATCGATTTCTGTCCCACCGCATTTTTATATTTTTGTTTAACCTGAGCTAGTAGTGATTGGTCAAACCACCACAAATAGTATCCTCATCAATAATCCTTTTCTATCCATTAACTTTTGGATATAGGATATCCTCCCAAGATTTGCTTCCATGAGTTAGATGAGTTGATTATCCTCAATCCTTGTCTGCCTCATTTTCTTTTACGAGATCGTTTTGTGAATCTTTTTCAGAGAGTTTTTGATCAATATACTTGTCAATGTTTTCATAAAATTCCTTGGTCGCTTCACTATCTAATTTTGTCGAGTTATGGACTTGATTGACTTTCAATTGAACAGATTGAATACCGTAAGAGGCTTGTTTTTTTGGTGAATGGTTTCTAATTCTTCTTCTGAAATCGGATCTCCAACAACCGTCAAGACCAATTCATTGTTCCTTGACTTGTAGACTTGATTAATGACCGTATGATTAGCGAACTCTTTTCCTACAAACTGTTTGATCCCTTCTTTTGCGCGCTTGATCCATCGTCAGAGTGACTGCTGAATAGCTAGCTGGAAGAATCAACAATACAATCAAAGGATATCAAGCCCAATTTTCATTTTTAATGTTTAGCTCATTAAATGAACTTAAGGGAGATTTTCTCATCAAAATTCTTGTTCCAACAATGTTGATTAGCATGATAAAGACACAGTTGATCAAGAAAAGATAGAGAGCTCCAAATAAGAACCGTACATTTCCATTAGCTAAACCATAACCTGCAGTACAGATAGGTGGCATCAGAGCTGTTGCAATGGCTACTCCTGGCACGATATTGTTTGCTTCTTTTTTCCTTGACCCAATTACACCTGCTATCCCACCAGCAAAAGCAATGAGAACATCCCAAATGGTTGGAGAGGTTCGTGCAATCAGCTCGCTACTTGCATAAGATAAGGGAGAAATCCAGAAATACAGAGTCGAGACAAGCAAGCTGACCAATACTTGAGTAAATAAAACCTTTAGAGATTGCTTGATTAAACGCGTATCAAAAATAGCTAAACCGAATCCCAGTCCAACAATCGGGGTCATAAGAGGAGAAATCAGCATGGCTCCAATAATGACAGCTGTTGAATTCATATTTAGTCCGATAGAGGCAATAAAAATCGCACACATCAAAATCACTGTATCTCTTAATCGAACATGAAGGTCATCATATAATTTCTCACGGTATTCACGTGTTGAATAGTTTCCGGTCATTGGTTACTCCTTTTATTTCATATAATCTTGTTTCTGTATGGATGATGGTAGAGAGACTTATGTCCAATTTGACATATTTTTAGTTCTCATTTGTAATTCTTTTGAACATTATCTTTTAAATATCCATCAATCCATCCTACATATTATATCAAAAATTTTACAGCCTTTTTTCTGAAGAAATCTATCAATTGAACATATAGAGAAAGTCAGAAATTTTAGATTCCTTATTCGAAAAGAAGGAAGAACGGTATCTCCTCTGAAAGAAGATACCGTTTTAATATTTAAACATGATGAGTGTGTTTGTAACAGCAATCTTTTGCTGATATCGCCAACAAATCACGTGTTGAAGAATTTTTTTGTGGATTGAAAAATAATTATTCAAGCGCTATTATAGTGACTTCTATATTGTGATTATCATTTTTTTCTATTGCACAACCTTTTTCTTTCTCTTTCTTTACAAATCAAAGTATAACTCCCATTTTTCAAAGAAATTTGCTATAATGAAAGGACAGAGATTTGAAGAAGCAAAGGAAAAAAATAGAAGTAGGTACATGTATGAAGAAAAATTCTTGTTGTAGATGATGAAAAGCCGATTTCGGATATTATAAAATTCAATATGGCCAAAGAAGGCTATGAAGTCTTGACTGCCTTCGATGGAAAAGAAGCACTGGCTGTTTTCGAAGCTGAGAGCCCAGATATTTTGATCTTGGACCTCATGCTTCCTGAAATTGATGGTTTGGAAGTAGCGCGTACCATTCGAAAGACCAGTAATGTGCCGATTATTGTCTTATCTGCAAAAGATACAGAATTCGATAAGGTCATCGGTCTTGAAATTGGTGCGGATGACTATGTGACTAAGCCATTCTCAAATCGTGAGCTTCAAGCTCGCGTAAAAGCTTTATTGCGTCGGACAGAACTAACGGTAGAATCACAGACAGAGTCTACATCAGATTCAGAGATTGTGATTGGGGATTTGAAAATCATTCCGGATGCCTTCCTTGCTCAGAAAAAAGGCAAAGAGCTCGAGTTGACCCATCGCGAATTTGAGCTGCTCTATCACTTGGCAACCCATGTAGGCCAAGTCATGACCCGGGAGCATTTGCTGGAAACAGTCTGGGGCTACGATTATTTTGGAGATGTTCGGACAGTGGACGTAACGATTCGACGTTTGCGTGAAAAAATCGAAGATATTCCAGGCCGTCCGGAGTATATTTTAACGCGCCGCGGTGTCGGTTACTATATGAGAAACAATGATTAATCACATCAAAGAAGTCATGACCTCTTATAATTTTGTTTTTATATTACTCACTCTTGGATTTATTATCGTGGTGGCCTTGCTGATTCTAGAAAATCGTCGGGATAACATGAAGCTACGCCTGTTGAATGATAAAATTAAGAGTTTGATTGCTGGAGAATATTCCGATATCATTGATTTACAAGGAGGTCCTGAATTGACAGAGATTTCCAACAGTATCAATGATTTATCAGAAGTTATCCGTTTGACGCATGAAAATTTGGAGCAAGAAACCAAGCGCTTGACCAGTATTCTATCCTATATGACAGATGGGGTTTTAGCGACCAATCGTCGTGGGCAGATTATCCTAGTCAATGAAATGGCTGCCAAACAACTTAATGTCGTGGTCGAAGAGGTCATGAATATCAGTATTCTGGATTTGCTTGGTATTAGTGAAGAGTATGAACTGCGAGACTTGATTACCAATGTTCCAGAACTGACTATCGATTCGCAGGATGAAAATGGGGAGTACATCTCTTTACGGGTTCGCTTCGCTTTGATCCGGAGAGAGTCTGGTTTTATTTCTGGTCTGGTTGCCGTCTTGCATGACACAACCGAACAGGACAAGGAAGAGCGGGAACGTCGTTTATTCGTATCCAACGTTAGTCATGAACTCCGAACACCACTGACCAGTGTTAAATCTTACTTGGAAGCCTTGGATGACGGAGCCATTACGGAGCCAGTTGCACCGGAATTTGTCAAAGTATCTTTGACAGAGACCAACCGGATGATGCGGATGGTGACGGATCTATTAAGTCTTTCGCGGATCGATAATGAAACCAGTCAATTGGATGTTGAATTGACCAACTTTACAGCCTTTATCACTTTCATTTTGAACCGCTTTGATAAGATGAAGAACCAGGCTGGCGAGAAGAAATATGATATTGTTCGTGATTATCCTATTTCTCCTGTCTGGGTTGAAATTGATACAGACAAGATGACACAGGTCTTAGACAATATCTTAAATAATGCTATCAAATATTCCCCAGATGGTGGGGAAATTCGTGTGGGGATGAAAACAACAGATGCCCAGTTGATTATTTCGATTTCGGATGAGGGCTTAGGGATTCCTAAAAAGGACCTGCCACGAATTTTTGATCGCTTTTATCGCGTGGATAAGGCACGTAGTCGCGCCCAAGGTGGGACTGGTTTAGGACTGGCTATTGCCAAGGAAATTATCAAGCAACACAAAGGATTTATCTGGGCCAAGAGTGAATATGGAAAAGGTTCTACTTTCACGATTGTCCTACCATATGATAAAGATGCTATCCTGGATGATGGATGGGATAATGAGGATGAATAAGAAAACTAATGGATGAAAAAGGGTTTAAGTATAGTATTTTAGCTTCAGGATCGAGTGGTAATTCTTTTTACTTAGAGACTCCTAAGAAGAAAATTCTAGTAGATGCAGGCTTGTCCGGGAAGAAATTACAGGTTTGCTTGCAGAGATTGATCGCAAACCCGAAGATCTTGATGCTATTTTAATCACACATGAACATTCGGATCACATTCATGGCGTTGGTGTGTTAGCTCGTAAATACGGGATGGACCTATACGCCAATGAAGCTACCTGGAAGGCCATGGAGGGAAGCAAGTACCTTGGGAAGGTCGATGACTCCCAGAAACATTTATTTGAAATGGGTAAGACCTTAACCTTTGGGGATTTGGATGTGGAAAGTTTTGGTGTCAGCCATGATGCTGCAGCTCCCCAGTTCTATCGTTTCATGAAGGATGGGAAGAGTTTTGTCATGCTGACGGATACAGGTTATGTCAGTGATCGGATGGCAGGGATTGTTGAAAATGCAGATGGCTATTTGATCGAGTCCAACCACGATGTGGAAATCCTACGAGCTGGCTCTTATGCTTGGCGATTAAAGCAGCGGATCTTATCCGATTTGGGTCACCTCTCTAATGAAGATGGTGCGGATGCCATGATTCGGACCCTAGGCAATAAGACTAAGAAAATTTATCTGGGCCACTTATCCAAGGAAAACAATATCAAGGAATTGGCCCATATGACCATGGTCAATCAATTGGCTCGAGCAGATTTGGCAGTGGGTCATGATTTTGAAGTGTTGGATACATCTCCAGATACAGCGACTCCATTAGTAGATATCTAGATGATTAAAAGAGGCTGGGACAAAAGTCCCAGCTTCTCAATTGTCTTTGGATTGTCGAGTAAGACGCAGTGGTTGAGTGGGCTCTACTACGCTGATTTCATCAGCTTTTACAGCCCTACTCAACTGTGCGGAGGTGGGACGACGAAATCGAATTCTAACCAATTACCGATTTCTGTCCCACTCTCTTTCAGTTCAGTATTATAGGCTGGAAATGAATGGAAGGATAGGAGCAATTAGTTTGAAATATGTGTATATGACGGTGGGGTTTATTTCCTTAGGATTAGGGATTATTGGGATTCCTTTACCTATTTTACCTACAACCCCGTTTCTTTTATTAGCCATGGCTTGTTTTGCCAAAAGTTCTCAACGATTTGAAAAATGGTTACATGGGACCAAGTTGTACCAAACTTATGTAGCAGATTATCGGGAAACAAAGGCGATCTCTAAGAAGCGGAAAAAAAGAATTATTCTACAAATTTATCTTTTGATGGGGATTTCCATTTACCTGGCTCCACTCTGGTTTGTGAAATTAGGTCTAGTGGGATTAACTATTTTTATAAGCTATTATTTGTTCAAAGTGATTCCGGATAAAGAAGAATAATACAAGGAAAGGATAGGCCATAAATCCTATCGTGAAAACAAGAGAAAGGAGTGCGATACGCACTCTTTTTAATTATAAAAAAATAAAAAAATTACAAATAAAGATCGACAATCACGGCAAACCGTGATATAATATAATCAGAAAGGAGGAAGATATGAAAATATCGGAGATTGCTGAACTAATGGTAGCAACCGGAACCTTATTAACAGGGATCGCAAGTGTTATCATGGCAATAAAAAAAGAGCCAAAAGAACGCAAGACAAGTAAAACAAAGCGGTTCAAGTAAGGCTCAGGTAGGTTGGGGCGAAAGCCCCTTAGACCTACCATGATTATATCATATCGAGAAAAAAAATGAAATATTTACCAATTTTTCACAATCGTATTTTTTGTATTTCTTATGATTTTAAATGGCAAAAGGAAGTAAAGAGAGTGGTTAAATGAGAGAACAAATAGAAAAGTTATTAAACAGCGAAATAAGTACAACCGCAATCGCTAAAGGTGCAGACCTTCCTTGGTCTACAGTAGCTGACCTTAGAAAAGGAAAAAAACTAGTATGGATAAAATGGCCCTACTTACAGCTGAAAAAAATTATATGATTTTGCGGAAAAGTTAAAAAAATAAAATAATTTTTTTAAACAAGTTATAAAAATATACTTTTTGAAGATTTAAGTATAGAAACAGTAAGTAAAGTTCAAACTTGGATAGATAAAAAAATAAAAAGGTTCTTTATACAACCTTTTTTTATTTTTCTGTTATAACGGCAATTTATTAAGAATGTCTATTATAACGAAAAAAAGCCCTTGAAGGCTCGTTCTCTCAATTATGCGGGCAATGAATACGTCTTTTTTTAATTGATAGAAATTGATAGGAACTATAATTTCTTTAAAACATTGTTTTTACAACTGATAGCAAACAATCAGCATTTAATGGTAAGCGTAAAATGTTTTTGGTATAATAGAGGGGTGTATCTTTTAGACGAAATGAGTCATAAGATTCGATCCAGATGCATAAATGAAGAAAGAAAGTAGTAACGTGATGCAAGCCTTATATAACCTTCTTGCTGAGAAATTTCGGCTGACTTTTGACGACACAGAATTGTTGGAAACAGCTTTTACACATACCTCATATGCGAATGAGCATCGCCTCTTAAAAATTTCACATAATGAACGTTTGGAATTTTTAGGAGACGCTGTTCTCCAGTTGGTGATTTCCGAATATTTATTTGCCCTCTACCCAAACAAGCCAGAGGGTGATTTGTCAAAAATGCGTTCCATGATTGTTCGTGAGGAAAGCCTGGCAGGTTTTTCTCGTGATTGTGGTTTCGATCAATTCATCAAACTTGGCAAGGGAGAGGAAAAATCTGGAGGACGTAACCGAGATACCATCTTAGGAGATTTGTTTGAAGCTTTTTTAGGGGCCTTGCTCTTGGATAAGGGAGTAGAGATGGTGCGGAACTTCATTCAGCAAGTCATGATTCCTAAAGTCGAAGCAGGTCAATTTGAGCAAGTGATTGACTATAAGACGCGCTTGCAAGAAATCCTTCAAATCCATGGGGATGTACTGATTACCTATGAAGTGACGAGTGAGTCAGGACCGGCTCATGCCAAGGAGTTTGAAGTGCAAGTATCTGTCAATGGGAAAATCATCGGTCAAGGACGTGGCAGGTCTAAAAAGGCTGCAGAGCAAGAAGCAGCAAAAAAAGCAGTGGAGAATAAGGTGGATCCCTCATGTATTTAAAGGAAATTGAGATTCAAGGATTTAAGTCTTTCGCAGATAAGACCCGGGTCATCTTTGACCAAGGGGTAACCGCAGTGGTTGGCCCTAATGGATCTGGAAAATCAAACATTACGGAAAGTCTGCGTTGGGCCTTAGGGGAATCGAGTGTCAAGAGCCTACGTGGTGGCAAGATGCCGGACGTGATTTTTGCTGGGACTGAAACTCGGAAACCCTTAAACTACGCCTGCGTAACGGTAGTACTGGATAACCGGGATGGCTTTATCAAACAAGCTGCAAAAAGAAATCCGCGTGGAGCGTCATATTTATCGATCGGGTGATAGTGAATACAAGATTGATGGTAAGAAAGTCCGTTTGAGAGATGTCCATGATCTCTTTATGGATACTGGACTTGGGAGAGATTCTTTCTCTATTATTTCCCAAGGGAAGGTTGAAGAAATTTTTTAACTCCAAACCAGAAGAGAGACGGGCTATTTTTTTGAGGAAAGCCGCTGGGGTTCTTAAATTTAAGACGCGTCGCAAGGAAACAGAATCTAAGTTGGTTCAGACCCAGGATAATTTGGACCGTCTGGAAGACATTATTTTTTTGAGTTAGAGGGGCAAATCAAACCTCTTGAGAAGCAAGCCCTTGTGGCCAAACGTTTCTTAGAATTGGATCAACAACGCCAAGTTCTTTATTTGGATGTTTTGATTGCTCAAATTGAAGTCAATAAGAAAGACTATGATCAAGTCGTCCAAGAAGAAGCCTCCATCCAAGAGCAATTAAAGGCTTATTACCAGAAAAGAGAAGAGTATGAGGCGGAAAGTCTCCGATTGAAACAGAGTCGTCAGACCCTTCAACACCAATTGTCAGATGATCAAGCTAGCCTCTTGGAATTGACTCGTCTCTTAAGTGATTTGGAGAAACAAATCGAATTGGCACGCTTGGGAGTCGCAACAGGTCGCTAGAAGTCGTCAGGAAAATCAAGAGCGGGTCAATAGTCTGGAAGAGCGCCTACAAGTTCTTCGGAACCAGTTGGAAGAAAAACAAGCCAATACAAAGAGTCTTCAAGAAGAACTGGAAAAGAGCCAAGTAGCTCTGGAAGGTCTGGAGAAAGAGTTGGCCAGCTTCTCAGAAGATCCAGATCAGGTGATCGATTATTTACGTGAAAAATACGTGGCCTTGATGCAGGATGAAGCGGAGCGATCAAACGAATTAACAACCATTGAAAATCAATTGGAAGCCTCAGCTCAATTATCTCAGAGCAAGAAAGAAGACTTTCAAAAGCAAGTTCAAATCGTAAGAGAATTGCAGGAAAAAGAGCAGGTTACTCAAGAAGCTTATCAAGGAGCTCAAGAGCATCTGAAACACTTGCTTGAGACCTATCAATCAGAGGCAAAACGGTTTGAGGAAGCTCGCCAGGCTTATCAAGAAGCGCAAGCCAAGATGTTTGATTTACTGGATCAAAGTAAGGAAAAACAGGCTCGCATTAACAGTTTAGAGGCGATTCAAAAAAATCATAGTAATTTTTATGCAGGCGTAAAGAGTGTCTTGCAAGAAGCGGCTCGCTTAGGTGGAATCGTGGGAGCTGTCAGTGAAAAACTTTCCTTCTCACCAGAGTATCAGACTGCCTTAGAGATTGCTCTAGGAGCCAGCAGTCAGCATATTATCGTAGAAGACGAAGGAGCAGCAACACGGGCAATCGAACATCTGAAGAAGAATCGCTCGGGTCGGGCAACCTTCCTTCCTTTGACAACCATTAAACCACGCTACCTTGCAGGAAAGAATCAAGAACTGATTGAAGCCTGTCCAGGGTTCCTAGGGATGGCTAGCAGTTTGGTTGACTATGATCCTTCCCTCGAGTCGATTTTCCAAAACCTTTTAGGTGTCACGGCTATTTTTGATACGATTGAGCACGCTAAGGCGGCTGCTCGCAAGGTTGCCTACCAAGTTCGTATCGTGACACTGGATGGAACTGAACTGCGCACAGGTGGTTCCTATGCAGGTGGTGCGAATCGAAGCAATAATTCGATTTTTATCAAGCCAGAACTGGATCGTTTGCACCAAGAATTGGCCTCTCTTCATAAGAATTTGCGAGAAGTAGAAGGGCAGGTTCAAGAGCAACAGGACCAAGTGACCCAATCACAAGAAAAACTAGAATCTTTGAAAGGCCAAGGAGAAGGGGCGCGACTAGAAGAGCAACGCCTTCAATTGGCTTTTGAGCAAGCTCACCAGCAACTCTTGGATGCCCAAGAACTGTTAGAACTTATCCGTACAGAGCTGGATGAAGGTAGCGACCAGGAGCTTCTCAAAAAACGGGATCACTTGCAAGCGCGACTGAAAGAAATTGAGGCGGAAAAAGAGCAAGTCACTGCTGAGATTGAAGAAGTCAAGCTCAATAAAGATGTCGTTGTCGAGAAAATTGAAAATTTACGAGCAGCCATTGCCAAGCTTCAATTACAGAAAAACAGAGTTGAAGAGTCGATTGACCTATGACCAGACAGATGCCGAACGCTTGCAGCAAGAGTTGGCTTCTACTGAACGGGAAGTCCAAGCTCTCCAATATGCGATTGAGCAGGGAGAAGATCGACATGAGCAAATCGATGTTTCTGTCCTTGAAAAACAACTGCAAGCAACCCTTCAAGAGAAAACCGCTCTGGAGCAAGCTGTGATTCGTAAGCAATTTGAATTAGAGGATTTGGAAGGCCAGTCTGAAGATGTAGCGGGTCATATGGAACAAGCCCGTCGTCAAAATGAGGAGTGGATTCGCCTACAGGCCAAAGCAGAATCCAATCGTGATCGCTTGGCAGACAAATTGAATAAACTCATGTTGGCACTGACAGACGAATTCAAGATGAGTTTTGAAGAGGCATCTAATCAGGCCAACGAACTAGAAAATCTAGCCCAGTCTGAGCAAGTCTTAAAAGACTTGGAGAAAGCGATTAAAGCCTTAGGCCCTGTCAATATTGATGCTATCGAACAATACGATGAGGTCAAGACTCGGTTTGATTTCCTTTCCGGTCAACGAGAAGATGTCTTGGCAGCGAAGAATCTTCTTCTTGAAACCATTAATGACATGAATGATGAGGTGAAAGAACGCTTTAAGTCTACGTTTGAAGCGATTCGTGAATCCTTCCGAGTAACCTTTAAACAGATGTTTGGGGGAGGATCCGCTGATCTCATCTTGACGGATGGGGATCTCTTGTCAGCTGGGGTCGAGATTTCTGTTCAACCGCCTGGTAAGAAATTCAATCCTTGAATTTGATGAGTGGTGGGGAGAAAGCTTTGTCAGCATTGGCGCTGCTCTTCTCAATCATTCGTGTCAAGACTATTCCATTTGTCATCTTGGATGAGGTAGAAGCGGCTCTAGACGAGGCTAATGTTAAACGTTTTGGGGATTACCTCAATCGTTTTGATAAGGAAAGTCAGTTTATTGTGGTCACCCACCGTAAGGGAACCATGGCGGCAGCAGATTCCATCTATGGAGTGACCATGCAAGAATCTGGAGTCTCTAAGATTGTATCTGTGAAGCTGAAAGATATAGAAGGAATGGATAATGGAAATTAAATTAGTCGCAACAGACATGGATGGGACCTTTTTGGATGAAAATCATCAATTTGATCAAGCTTTATTCCTAAAGGTATTAAAGAAGTTTCAAGAAAAAGGGATCTACTTTGCCGCAGCAAGTGGTCGGTCTCTCCTCTCTTTGAAGACAATCTTTAAAGAGGTTCAGGATCAAATTATTTTTATAGCTGAAAACGGCAGTGTTGTTGAGTTTCATGGTGAAGATGTCTATGAAGCGACCATGAGTCCTGAATTTTACCAAGCTCTGTTTGCCAAGTTACAAGAAAGTCCTTATTTCGATAAAAATAAGTGCTTGTTAACGGGAAAACGCGGTAGCTATGTTTTAAAGACCGTTGATCCAGACTATCTAGCTGCTTCGCAAAACTACAATGAAAATATTCAAATGGTGTCTGATTTTTCAGAAATTGATGATCTTGTCTTTAAGATGACCACCAATTTGACCAAGAAGTATTAGCGGAAGGGGAAGCCTGGGTTACCCAAAATGTTGAGGGTGTTAAGGCTATGACCACTGGTTATGAGTGCATTGATATTGTCTTGGATTATGTGGACAAGGGAGTCGCCATCCAGGCCCTAATGGATCAGCTAGGCATTTGTCGAGATCAAGTCCTAGCTTTTGGGGATAACCTCAATGATCTTCATATGATGCAGGTTGTTGGCCATCCAATTGCGCCAGAAAATGCCCGTCCAGAGATTTTGGAATTGGCTGAAAAAGTATTAGCTCACCATTCGACAGGATCTGTCCTTCGTTTCATGGAGGAAGAATTATGAGTCAGATTAAGGTTATCGCACTAGACTTGGACGGTACTCTCTTAAACTCAGAGAAGAAAATCTCCCCTCGGAACTTAGCTGCCATTCGTGCAGCTCAAGAAAAAGGGGTCAAGGTAGTTTTGACGACGGGTCGTCCCCTCAAGGCTATGGATTTTCTGCTTCAAGAGATTGGGACTGCCGGCTTGTCAGATGAATACACCATTACGTTTAATGGAGGCTTGGTACAAAAGAATACAGGGGAGATCATTGCGAAGACAGTTTTCTCTCGTGATGATGTCGTCCGCATTTATGAGGAGACAGAGGCCCTTGGTTTGCCCCTAGATGCCATCAGCGAAGGGGTTGTTTATACACTTGTATCTGATCAAGAATCTCTTTACCCTCTCTATAATCCTTACTTGAACTTTATTCCCGTTTCTATTGAAGATTTGTCCAGTCAGATTTCCTACAATAAGTGTGTAACGGCCTTTCAACAGGACTATTTGGATGGCGCTATTCCAAAGATTTCTCCTGAATTAAGGGAGCGTTTTGAGATTTTTAAATCCAGAGACATGCTCTTGGAATGGTGCCCCAAAGGCGTTCAAAAGGATCGAGGCTTGGAAGCTTTGGTGGAGTATTTAGGAATTGATGCTAGCCAAGTCATGGCGTGTGGAGATGAAGCCAACGATGCCAGCATGTTAAAATGGGCAGGACTAGGAATCGCCATGGCCAATGCGGTGGATGAGGTGAAGGAGATTGCCACTCTAGTCTCGGACTACACCAATGATGAAGATGCAGTCGGAAGAGCGATTGAAGAATATGTATTGAAGGAGGGTCAATAATGGGATTATTTGACCGACTATTTGGAAGAAAAGAAGAAACAAAACCAAAAGCCCAAGAACTTACAGAAGAGATTGGGGGAAGCGAGAAAGAAGCAAGTTCGCCAGCTGAGCCGGTATCACAAAAGGCTTCACAAAGTGATGAAGCTAAGATCTCGGCAATGGAAGCCTACTATGCTGAATTAAAAGAGCGAATGGCTACCGAATCAGCGCGATCATCGCAAGAGTTGACAGAATCTTTTGAAGAAGAAGTTCCCACAGAAGAGCCTGTAAATCAGGAAACAGCTATCGAGGAAGAGGTGTCTTCTCCACTAGAGCAGGATACCCCTCCTGAGGAAGTAACCGAACCTACTCCTGTTCCTGAAGAACAGACTTTAGAAGTAGAAACGTTACAAGAAGAGAATCTTGAAGAAGAGCCTCTGAATTCTTCATCAGATCTTGTCCAAGAAGTCCTTGAAGAAGAAGTTCTTGCAAAGAATGAAACAGAAGATGAGACTTCAAATCTTTCCAAAGAACCCGAGGAAGTAATTGAAGAAGCAACTACTGAAAGTTCAGAGGAAGAAACAGGAGAGTTTGAAGAAGATGCTCCAGTAGAAGAAACAACTAGCGAACCTGAAATTTCAGAAGAGATTGAAGAAGAGCCTCTAGTAGAAGAAACGACAAGTGAGCCAGAGCTTGCTCAACCAACAGAAACGGTTCAAGAAAAATACAATCGAAGCTTGAAGAAAACTCGGACTGGCTTTGGTGCTGCCCTAAATGCATTCTTTGCTAACTTCCGTTCTGTCGATGAAGAATTCTTTGAAGACTTAGAAGAACTCTTGATCATGAGTGACGTCGGAGTCCAAGTCGCTTCGAATCTGACCGAAGAGCTCCGCTATGAAGCACGCTTGGAAAATGCCAAAAAACCGGATGCCTTGCGTCGAGTGATCATTGAAATTGGTGGATCTCTATGAAAAAGATGGCCAATACAATGAGCAAATCAACTTTAAGGACGGCTTGACCGTCATGCTCTTCGTCGGAGTGAATGGCGTTGGGAAAACCACTTCTATCGGAAAACTAGCTCATAAGTACAAGAAGGAAGGGAAAAAAGTGATGCTAGTCGCAGCAGATACCTTCCGGGCAGGAGCTGTTGCTCAATTGGCTGAATGGGGACGCCGTGTGGATGTGCCCGTTGTCACAGGTCCTGAAAAATCAGATCCTGCAAGTGTGGTCTTTGATGGGATGGAACGAGCAGTGGCAGAGCAAGTCGATGTTTTGATGATTGATACGGCTGGTCGCCTTCAGAATAAAGACAATCTGATGGCTGAATTAGAAAAAATCGGTCGCATTATCAAGCGCGTGGATCCTACAGCCCCTCATGAAACCTTCTTGGCCTTGGATGCGTCTACAGGACAAAATGCCCTGGTCCAAGCCAAGGAATTCTCTAAGATCACGCCGATTACTGGAATCGTCCTTACTAAGATTGATGGAACAGCTCGAGGAGGAGTGGTTCTTGCCATTCGAGAAGAATTGGATATTCCAGTGAAATTAATCGGTTTTGGTGAAAAAATCGATGACATCGGTGAATTCAATTCTGAAAACTTTATGCGCGGCTTGTTAGAAGGTTTGATATAAAAGAAAATCCTGCAAGAGTTCTTGCAGGATTGTTTTTGATTATTCTAAACGACCATCTTTACGATAGGCGATATCTGGTTAGCGGCTTCTTCGTAGGCATAGCTGCGGTTGACGGCCTAAGCTGATGCTACTGAGTTCTTACCTATCTCGGTCTGCGTCAGGTCGTTAAGTGTGGCGATTTGTTTTATGAAGCTAACTGTGTGCTTTAGGAGAATCTCTCTATACGAGCTATGACTTGTTTATTAGATTTTAATCTAATTCGCTCGCTTTGGCTTAGTAAAATGGTTGATCTTCTTTCGTAACAGTAAGCTTTAACTTATGTTTTCAAGTAAATAATCAAATAACTGGTTCGCAATAAGTTCTGAGTGGGTATTTATAACGGGAAATTTAAAGTAATAATATTGAGATTCATATCTTTCTAATATGTAGCTAGGAACTAGAAAAAAATTATTATAGCAAGAAGATATTTCTTTTATAGAATTAGAAATATCTTCTAATTTATTACTTATATTAGTTATGTCAAAAAAATAGCTCACTAAAAACCATTATCAATATTATTAATTGTAATAAATGGATATTTATTTTGATTGCAAAAATTCCCAGTGGTCAGTATAATTTTGATCTTTTTTTATAAATAAATTTATTCATATAATCCTCTTATTTGAATTTGAAGTCAGTTACATTCTTTCTTTTTCCAGCTTTATCAAATATTGCCATGTAGTGAATAGTAAGCCCATCTATTTTTTTGCTAACCCCAATGGGTCAACCGATCCTTGAACATTAGGTGCAAACCAATAAAAATTAGCCCCGCTCCACAACCCAATCGGGTCTTGGTTGATAAACCGAGCCGCATCAGTCTCATAATACCTGAAGAAGTTGTAATGCAAGGCGGTCTCTTCATCAAAGTACTGGTTTTGAAGTCTGAACGGCTGATGCGCGTTGTTGTAAATCCGCTCATCCTCTTTCAGACGAACCTATGCAATATATTTTCTGTGTCGCGGAGAATTTATCAAGTTATAAAAAAATGTTTCAGACGACCTTGAGGTTTTTTTGGACCTCGATCCAACTACAGTTAATAAAATTAGATGAATGTATCAGAACCCTTGTATAGTTTATATTTTTCCCAATGAAAATTACTAATATCGTCTTCTGAAGCATTCGCTATCTTTGACTTAATAGAATATTCCATAAATTTCTTTCTTTGTTGAGTTAAGTCATCCTCATTTTCCCAGCAACTCATACATTCATCGCAACAGAGAAATAATTTATTAGAGTCAATATTTTTTTTTATAATTAATCTCCCCTGCCCATCGCATATGGGGCACTCTCTAAACCAAAAATAATCAGTACTTATCATGATGAGTCTCCTGTAATAATTTTATTGGTGCCGTTCATTACAATAATTTTGACTTTTGTAAGAATTGCTCCTGTATCTCTGTCATAGCCGATTGGCTGATTCATTTCTACGTTATCTGTATCTTTTTCTGAACTGTGGGGATGGGGTCGTCTGAAAAACAGTACCCGTGTGCGTGCATACCGCACACACCCTACGTCAGGACTGAAGGTTTTGTGCAGGCTACGGTTTACTTAATAAATTTATTGAATATTCCAATTAAAAATATTTAAATGGATAAACATTAAATAAATTATTACCTATACTATTTACTGAATTTATAAACTCAGTTTTTATGTTATCCGTTAGTGTCTCTCCTTCATCTAATAGGTGTTCTAAATCTCGGTATAACAAAGCCAACTGGATAAATTGTGGGAAACCTATCCCTAAATTTGTAAATCCAGATCTGGTATACTCTCCAGCATCATGATTATAATGAAATATGGTATTATCTATTTTATTTAGAAACCATCCATCTCCCTGTCCTGCTTGTCCAATACTCCAAAAAAACACCTTGATATTTCGGAATAATTACACTCTAAGTATCTATTTTCATTTAAAAGCCTCTTCATAATTAAAAAGAGAAATATCAGGTATTATCTCTACCTCCTGATATTTAGTAATAAATAACAAATAGTTATTATCCAGTTTAGGAAGTTTATCTAACTTTTTTTAATTTCTACATTACGCTTAATACATATATTAAAAAAATCCTCAGGCAATAATTTTAATTTGAACATAAAAGTATACTCCATAAATTTTTTTGCTTGATAGAAAGATATTTCCTTCAATACCATATCGTTAATATTTTTTTCATTCTTCTCACTGCTTTTTGAATTTAATGGCAAAATGCCTTCAAAAAGCAAAAGTCGGTTTCACCCTCCAAAAAAATTTCAAACCATGTATCGGATTCACCGGCCGACCGACGCCAACCGCCCCCTTTTACGGCCGGGAAATTATATATAAAGTTGGATAGTACTTGTTATTTTCTTTTTGTGTTTCAACACTAATTTCCTGGTTAAAATTTTTGGATTAATTTTAAAAAAATCAATGATTAAGTTGATTTGACTAGTGTTAAATATCGTACTTTTTGTTTCTTAGAGCAATATAAAAAAATTCAACAACGTAACCATATAAATAAAAATTTAGACAAATTAAAAAAATATATTTTTAAACAGCAAGGAGTAAAATATAATAAAAGCCTTATTAGTAAAGGCTTGCCACTCTAGTGATTCAAGTATTGAGAGAAAAATCATCGTATGTTATCTCAATCCAAGTTTTTAGTAGATAGTTGCATTATAGAAAATATATAAGAGTTATCACTATCATCAAAACTTATGATGTTATTTTTTTATCAACTTTGAAAAATTGGAAAAAGTAGTCCTAATTTTTTTCCTCTAGATAATTTCTTTCTTGTATATATTTTTACCTCCGTAAGAAATTTTTTTCAAATTCACAAAAATACTCCTAAGTCTTTTGACAAACTTTGAAATATATTCAAAAAAATCATAAATTATATTGATTTCATCTTGGGTTAAAGATTGCAGTAAATCAAATAGTTCACTTACTTCTCCTTGGGATATGTTAGAATAATAGCTAAATAATTCTATGAAACTATCATTATCCATACTAGGGTTTTTCTATTGAGCTTAGTAAAAGTGTATTTAAATGTAAGGCATTTTCATTTTTTTTGTTTATCTGACATTTGATTTTTTTAATTAATAGAATTAGATTGTTTTTTTCATGTCTTACTTTCTACATTTTAAGGTATGGCACCATTTGATTGATTTATAATCTATTTTTTTATTTACGCTTTTTAAAAATTATTTAATAGTTTTACTATCTTCTCTTTATTTTCGCTGGATGAGTTAATTGCAATTCTAACGGCATTTTCTCCAAATTCATTTTGTATATTTTTTTATCAGATCCATAATCAAGGAGTATTTTCACCATTTCTATATTTCCAAACATGCATGCATAATGTAGGGGAGTATATCCTAAGTCCCCTTTAAGATCGATCAATGCCCCATTTTGAAGAAATACAAGAGCATCATTTAAAGAATTATTTCTAGTCGCAATATGTAAAACTGTATCATCCATACCTCCTACTTGATTTATATCTTCAATAGTGTCACCCAAAAAATCAGGATGCGTTTCATATTTTTTTAAAATACATAACAATTCTTTTTTCATTAACAATACCTATAGCTGTAAGTTGATAAATTTAATATCTAGATTTTATTTATTACTCGTGACACAATATTCTTTATACTCTTTTTTTAGATTGTTTAATCTATTTTTACGTTCTTGTATTTTTTGAGCATGACCGTCCTAGCCGTATTCATAGGCTGTTTTGGCTTAGATCGTTACGGAATAAATATTTCAGAAGACCCCAGCCGGTATAGTTGAAGCAAGTGAGGAGAGCATAGGGAAGAGGTCGTCTGAAAATTGATTTCAGATACTCTTGATATTTGGTGGAACTCGACCTAACCTACGACTACTGTTTGTTAAGTTTAAGCCATGATCTATGTTTGTTAAGAGGAGTTTATTGTCCTTGACCAAGAATTTCCTCTCCAATTATTGCATCTAACTCTATCCATGCATCTTCAAGTTGATTAACAATAGAAGATTCATTTTTATTTGGGTCATCTTTTAAATTGAGATACCAAATATGTGTTAATTTCGGTATTTCATATAAAATAGATGCTAGTCTTTTTTCAATTAGATTATGATTATGAGTATAATGCTTTATTTCATTTAAAATTTTTAATAATTCTTGATAGTCCTTTACATCGAATTCAAGATCCATTCTGACCTTATAAATAAAACTATTATTTTCAAGTTTTTTTCTAATAATTCTTTCATGGTAAACTCCTTTAAGTTATACAAAGCAAAGAATTGCTTCTGCTGGAATAGTTTATTTATTTTTTTAAAGTTAAGCGTTCACTCCAATAGAAATAGATAACACATCTTCCTCATTGTCGAGTAGAGATATATCGATAACTTTATCTATTTTTATGACTAAATAATTTTTAAACAATAAAAATTAGGTTTGTTTATTAATTCTAGCCAATTGCTAATACTTTTTATTTTGATAATAAACAAGGGGAATACTTCTATTGGTATTTTAGCCGAATCATTTATTCCTCCATAAAAAGTATACATAAGCAATGTCATTTTCCTCTGATGTAAAAAAATTTAATATTTCATTTTTTTATCGATAAACTAAAAATTTTCTTTTTGATAATTCTATATTTCTATAGGGGGTAAAAAGTACGATTTATTATTTCACATGAGAGTGGATATGGAATGATTTTTTTCAGAATCTGAAATTAAATTATTTAAAAATGAATTTCTTTCATTTTTTTCATTAAATGATTCTGTTTTTAAAAGTAAAGATCTTTTCTTCTAAAGTTGTCATGATATTATTTCCTATGTTGTACGGTTACATTATCTTTGTATTACTCCCAAGAAAATGTACCATTCCCATTATTTCTTTTTTGACTAAGATTTCCATCCATTTTGGTAGTAGCTACATGCCAATGTGGACAAGGATGTTTTGCAATCTGAACGACTGGTGCGCATACTTGTAAACTCGCTCATCTTTTTTTCAGACGACCTTGATATTTTGTTGGGTCTTGACCCAACCTACGCTTGCTAGAAACATTTACAGTTATTTGGATTTTGATTAGCTTTATATAGTTTGAAGGATTTAAAATTAGCAAGTTATAAAAGAATTCAGATTTAAAATGAATGTATTTAAATCTCTCTTCCATAACTTAATGCTCTTAGAAAAAGTATAATGATATAGCTGGCTCTTCAGATAAAAAAACATGCATAACTTTTTTTTGATTGGTAAAAACTTCCAAGTCATCCATTCCTTCAAAAGCTAGAGTACAAGTTTTGTTTGGTTGGTATCTATGACGAATAGTCCAAAAATTCTGATATATCTAAATCATTTCCTTCTGATTCTTTCAAAACAATCCAGTTATGGTTATGTAATTGGTCTCTTAAATCTTCAATATGATATTTCATAGTATATTTCCCTCTAGTTATACTACATCCGGGTCGTAGGCGTAGCGACGGTTAAGTACAGTACAAAAAAAGATCGTCTAAAAAAATATCGAATCTTACTTTTTTTGGTTTTTTTCTTAGGATTTAATTCTTCTTTACGTTGCTTATAAAATTGCCAATATTTTTTGTCTTCCATAGAAAAAGGTGTGTAACGTAGCTCATTATAAGTTAGGTCAAAATATTTATAAGCATTTTCCATATCACCCAATTCGTAATAAACGATTCCTGTCCATATAAACACACCTGCTGCAGGTTCATCTTTTCGTGCCTCAAGTGCAATTAACATCCACTCAAGGGCTTTTTGATAATCACCTAATTTTTTATAATTTTCTGAAACACCACAGGCGATTGCCGAAGTAGGCTCAACAAATTGAGTGGCTGGTTTAGGTAAAAGTTCCCATGCTTGATTGAGAATATCAATGCGTTCCTCCGGCGTAGTAGCATCATTTGAGTTACATACAAAATCATTGATTTGTTTGTTTAATTCATAATTTACTTGATCTAAATACATAATTTCTCCTTCTTATGTGCATTCTTTAAAGAGTCTTTATTACCATGTTGGTCCGATTGTGTACCTGTGCCAAGGGTTCGTAGCTGTCGGGATAGGTATATCTGCCGTCCGAGGAGACTTCTTGGAAGAGGTGGATGTCGTCCCAAACGAATCCAGTTTCCTCTTCGAGGCCGTCTGAAGCTGTCTGAAAAGCGGAAACCGCGCACATGCCCTACGTCAGGATTGGAGGTTTCGTACGGGCTACGGATTGCTAATTTTGGTTCGATTCCTGATATTTTGTTATATCAGAAATAGTGATATCTTCATTATTAAACATATCATCCCAAATTTGCTTATAAAGTTCTTTTGCGGTCATTTGTTTAGGTATTTCAAAGGCTGCGTCGGTACTAGGAAATTGATTATGTAGTCGTTCTTCTGTCCAGAAATTTAATCCAAATCTCAAACTTTCTTTAATTCTGAACTGGGTTGATATTGTAAAATTTTGATACTCGGGGTACAGATATTCTTTTACTAATCTCTTTACGCTATCTCGATTAACCAAATTTAGACCTGATAAGTCTTCAAGTTTGCTATCTATACCTTCGTGTAATAGTCCAAGAAAAAGTCTGATATATTCAGGACTGACTTTATACTTTTTATTCATTTAAATTTCCCCCAAAATTGAAACTAATTGACCAACTTTATTGAATATGGCTTGTACTTGAGATGTTTGGATTAATGGTCCTCTTCGTTGGCCCAGTTGTGTACCTGTGCCAAGGGTTCGCGCGTAACGCACACACTTTATGTCTTGGAGGTTTCATACTGACTACGGATTGCTTCAGATTATTACAAATTCTATATTTGTACAGAATTTAATTGTCTTTTTGCCGTTTTATTTCTTAAGATACTTTTCTATATATCTGTATTGCTCTTGTGTACATTTAACTGAAAAAAAGTATTTTTCCACTTATAATACTTTGAGCTGAAAAAAATATCTTTCTCATATTTGAATTTTATTTTACTTAACGGAATCGTTCCTTTTCTATTTTTCTTTCCCACAAAAAAAGCTTATATTGTAACTCATTATTACTTATACCTATGTCTCCACAAGTTTTTTGACTATTATATTCTGATACAATTATATTTAACCAGCCATGTTGAAAATCATACGAGTAATGTGAAACATAAGGTAATTTAGAAGAGGAGGATACTATTAGAGATAAAATTGAACTTAAAATAGATTTCATAATTTATTTACCATTTAATTTATTAATTTTCTTAGCTAACGAAGCAGGAGTAACCCAACTAGACATTTTCATTTCTTTAATATCAGCAGCTTGACTTGCCCAATATGCAAAACTTGCACACTGCCTATTTCGTAAATTAGATCCAGAAGTTTCTGTGTTTTTATTATTAATGAGATTGTCCAAAAACAAATCTCTCAAACGATCTTGATGAAGGTTTGAAGTCGTCTGAAAATGTGCGTACTGCACACATCCTACTTCGAGATTGAAGGCTTCATGCGAGCTACAGCTTGCTATTCACTCTAGTTAATTGATTATATTTACGTAATTCAGTTATGTCTTTCCCTGCTTTAATCATTTCAATACAATTAAATTGTATTTTTGTAGTCTTCTTCATAATGTATATCAAGCCGTTCATAATCTGTTTCGTAATACATAACATCAATTGTTTCAATTACCTTATCACTACAATTCGTAATAAAAAAATTAGTTCATTTTTATTTATAAACTCGTATAGATATGATAACCCTATCATAGAATTTTTGTGTAAAGATAGCTACGTTATCTGAAAACTCCTCTGTATCGGGAATGATTTTATTTAATGTATTCAGAGTTTTTTTCAATTTCATCAGAAGAAATATCTTTATTTATATTAATATATGAAAATATTCTATCTAGCAACTCAGTACATAAGGAAAAAAATATGCTTCTTTAGTTATTCTTTTAATATGATTTTCTACTAAAAACTTATCAAAAATCTTCTATGAGATGTAAAAATTCTATCGATGCAACATGCTCCAAAAAAAGTAATCTTTGTGTATTTGTTAAATTTTCCAATTCCTTTTTTTACATTTTTCTTCATATTTTTCCATATTAGCACCTTCCTATGTTACGTCTTTATCTACTTTTCTTACTAGAACGAGGAGTTTTACTTTTAACACCTTTTTCATTCATCAAATCTTTAAAAATCAAGACATACAGGACCTGAGGTCTCAATTTCTGTAATTCCTTTTTCTGACTTGATTAAAGATTCTTCTGCGTGAGCATCTTTAATATTTATAACAGTAATACCTTTAGACTCGGCTCAAGTTCTCTGAACCTTAGGTAGTATATTATTTTACAAAGATATAGTCTATAGTGTTTAAATCTTTATTAAATCAACGTTTCTAAAGGGGATATAGCTGTAAAATATTTCATATATACCGTATTGTTAAACCAAGACGGTACCAAAAATTAAGGTTTCGGAGCTTATAAACTTAAGAAAGTTGTCTCAAGTATTTGGCCTTTTTTTATTTTCTTTTTGTAACAAAGTGACGTAGTCACTTTTAGTGTGGAATAGGTGAGATAAAAAAACAGTGTTTCGGTTTTGGTCAATGAAGTAAAGCAAAACATATTGGTCTATAATTTTTCCTCGTGAGGGATACTTGCTGTTAATTTTTACTCCGATTTTCTCATCAGCGTCAAATCATGCTTCAGGAAAAATCTCTAAACTTTTTAAGCTGTCTAAGATTTTAGCCACAGTATTTTTGGCGGATTGAGGGGATAGAAGTACCGTAGCTATATAGTCGTGTATATTGTCGATAGCTTCCTCGACCTCTTTTGAAGCAATCACTTTATAAGCCATAACGTACCCTCATATCGTCTAGGGAAGTTCCTTCGCCTGCCTCGTATTCTCTCAAGGCACGCTCAGATTGGGCTTGTAATTCTTCAATTAACTGTTCTCTATGTAGATCTTCGGACGTCTTAATAGGTAAATCTTGCTCCAGGACTATTTGCTCCACAAATAAAGAAATAGCATCTGTCATTGTCATGCCCTTTTCCTTGATAATTTTTCGAGCTTGTTCCATAGTGGCTTCATTCAGTTTAAATTGTATTGTTTCGATAAAGTTATAGCCATGATATAGCTCCGTTCTATACGTTATAGATTGATTATATATTAGATATAGATTTTAATCAAAAAAAGAAGTTCTGTTTGATGACAGAACTAAGTTATTTCAATAGACGTCGTAGTACTTTTGGTTGACTGACGTACTGAGCGGTCAAGAAAGCATAATACAGAAAATGCGAGCCTCCAACCAAAAAGTGTTTTTCTCATAGCGTTGCCTCATCACTAAATATATACCACAGCTTATTTTTTAGCTGCGATTTCCTCGACGGTCTTCTTTTTGAAAAATTCAATTTTTTTCAATCGGAGTCATATTGCGATATGTTTTGATAAAATCACGATAAATCTGGTGCTTTTTATCAGGATCAAGTAAGTCATGAAAGAGGTTAATAACTCCAGTTTTAAAGGTAGCAATATCCTCAATAACAAGAAGAATATAAGGCGATTTTTTATATTAGATGGATGTTATAGTTATCCCTGAGATGAATTTTTTATACGGACCTCTTGGGATGTGAGTTCTTGTAAGCCCACTCATCTTTTTTCAGACGCCCCCAGGCGGTGTATTCGCCGTACCATACCTGTGTTTTTGAAAATTCATGCAGGCTACGGTTTGCTATTTTATCTAGGGTAGCTCAAAAATTTTTATGAAATCATTTATTTCATCTTCATTAAAAGCCATTTTCAAGATATTCTTTCTCATAAAAAAATAAAAATCTAATAAATATTTTCTTGAATAATCATCTAAATTATTTTTTTAATTTTTCTCAATTAGCATAAAAAAATTTATTGGGTTCTATTAATTTTGTTATTAGTACATTTAACTCAAAAATCACAATTTTTGCTTAAAATATTTAGATTTTTGAAAAAAATCAAATCAGCAATTTCCTGTTTTTTTGTAGGTCATTAAAGTTAAGTATAGATATTGCTCTCAGAAAAATCAGAGATGCTTTGAACTACTATAAATTTATTATTGGATAATATATATTTAATAAATTTAAATTCATTCTCAGTAATTTCTATTTTATTTGGGAATATTTCTGATAATAAATACAATGATCTACGTATTTTTTTAGATGGTAGCGAATCTAGTAGTATAATTATTTGACTGAAATCTTCTTGTTCTAAAGAAGATTCAATCATATTTTGTATATAAAAATCACTATTACGCATAATTATCATGCTCCTATATCAATATTAAACTTCACATTGCTCCTACAAGACTTCCTCCTACCACAAAAGCACCACATACTCCCGCCGTTGAATATATACAAACACTAACTAGCACAACAGTTCCAACAAGGGCGATTGCTGTTAAAGCATCATTATTAGTAGATGTTTTGTCTTCAGTGGAGCAATTAGTGTATTTTGTTACGGGAGAAGAAGGAGGAGGTGGTTTGTCGCAACCATTATCTACCCACTCTTTTTCGGCTTTAGCTAGTTTACTATACGCAGCATTCAGTAGCTTTACATGACCTCGGACAGTATCTCTAAGAGCTTCTCCTGGACCAATTCGCCACGGTAAATAATTTGGATTACTCTCAAGTGCGGGAATACGTTTTAAGTATATTTCGTATTTAAGATTTTCTATTCTAGCTGCAATTGATGCACATTTCTGAGCATTATATAAACCAAAAATATCAACCCATCCCTGCACGTTCGGCGCAAATTGATAAAGATTATTCCCACCCTTTAATTTGATCGGATCCTGATTCACAAACCGACCCGCATCAGGATCGTAATACCTGAAGAAGTTGTAATGCAGCCCCGTCTCACGGACGGCATACTGGTTTTGCAAGCGGAAGGGTTGGTAAGCACTATCCGTTACCTTGGTTTCCTCTTTCAGACGCCCCCAGGCGGTGTATTCGCCGTACCACAACAGATTGTCGTCCTTATCGGTCATCTCACGCGGGATGCCGATTTGGTCGCAGTGGAAGTAGTGGGTTTGTTGGCGGTTTTCGCCGTCTTCGGTTGTCCAATTGCGTACCTGCGTACCGCGAAGACTTTACGTCGGGATTGGAACTTTCATACGGGCTACGGCTTGCTTTGAAATCTATTTTTGAACGTAAGGAATTTATCATATGAATTTAGTTGTTCAGCAGAATAATTTTCCATAATTTCAGCATTATCACTATCTACAATAGAAACAAAAAAATATGACATTCTTTGTTTTTTTTCTTATCTATATTTTCTATCGATTTTTTAAATCCTTCTATAATTGAATCATATACTTCCGCCTGATATTGCTCAAAAATTACCTTCTGATATTAATGTATTTGCATCATTAAGAATATTTTGAATCTCATTATTGAATACACTATCTATTTTCTCAGGAACCTCTCCAAGTCCTATTGCAAATTGAGGGTAATACCATTTAATAAAAGGCTGATCTTCTTTTGGGTAGTTTACTTTTTTTCTATTTCGTAGTGAGAAATAGTGTTAGCATCAACCCAGATATGAACAATAGTCATCAATATATAATGTATAGGCAAAAAAACTTCATTAGAATTATATCTTTCTAATACAAATTTAAATGTCTCTGTAACTCCTTTAGATACATTCTGGATTAAATCTTGAATTATATAATTACTTAAAAACACTCATTTTAATTTTTCCTTTTTATAAATTTTTTTGTTATCAATCAGTTTCTATGCACATTTACTACGTGATCCGTATTTTTCCAAAAAACCTAACCACCAATTCTAGTTAATTACTTACTCATGTATCTATCTGTTTGAGCTTTGTTATACATAATTTCCTATCTTTTTTCTTAAAAATAAAAATATTTTTACCCAAAAAGGGTGTTGTTAATCCCAAAAATTCCTCCGAATATCAATCCTTCAAGGAGCATAAAATTCTCTCTTTTGATTTGTATAGCTAATCCCAGCAACATCCCAATTAACATTTGAATTATGGATAGATATTTAATATTTTTTTCTTTCTAATTCTAAATGAAATAAAAATAACTAGAAAGAAAGAGATAATCGGAAACACGACCAACTTAACTATCGTGTTATCCCCATAATAAAGCCATCCATAACCAAATGAAAAAAACCAAGAAATTAAAATACTTATCCAATACTTTTTGAATAAATTCTTTAAATTTAATTAATATGGAAGTTCTTTGGCTATGATGTTTACAGCATTGCCTTGAGTTATATTTGTTCATATAAAGTTAAATTCTTTTCTGTGCTTTTATATATATCTGTATAGAAATAAATTCTATTATCTTTTATCTCTTTCAGATAAAACCAAGTCTTCGATACCTCCAATATACTCAATTGATAAATCATCTAAATTTAATATTGCAAGCCTAAATCCAACAACCCAAAAATCGTCTAATGAAAAACTGGAATATATTTTTTTCTATTGAAATACAACAAAGGCCCTCCAAACCCCTGTTCTTTAATAATAACTTGACCGTTAATGGATAGACTTCCAACTAAGGGAGAACCTTGATTTACTTCCATCAAATCAAGGTAGCTGACTTCCCAATTGTCAAACAAAAATTTTTTTCTTGAAAGTCTAAAGGAGTTTCATTAAATATTTTTAACTTAGGAATTTTTATAAATTGCTTCGAATTCATTGTCTTATTAACCTTTCTAAGTCATTAATATATTTGTGTTTGTCCACCAGGCAACCCCAAACCATGAGGTGCAGCTTTGCCTTCAATAATAGTTGTTCCTAATAGCCGTCGCAGCAGTAGCCGTGGAAATCGGGTTATTAACGAATACAATTACTTTTAACAAGCTATAATTACTTAAAAAACAAATCATTTATGTTTATTTGTAATTAAGTTGCCTGCGACTAATAAATCATGATGAATTTTGCATACACATTCATCAATCCAGCCATAGTGAACATCATCATTAATAGAATAATAAACATCATCTGTTAAAACTTCCTTACCAACAGTTAGTCTATTTACTAGTGATGCAAAAATACTTCCCTCCTGAGGCCAGTTCGTACAACATGGCGATTCAAGTAAAGTATTTCCTGATTTTAATTCTTTATCTAGAATCAGTTGCAACTCTTCACATAATTTAAATTGACAGGATTTTCTCATAAAATCTCCTTCTACATGCGAGGGTGTCATATTTTTATCTGTCATATATGTTTTTCCTTTTTTATTTGGCCTTATGGATTTAGATTGCATAATTGCATCGAATCCCGCGGGATTGGAAGTTTCATGCGGGCTACGCATACTAACTCAATCTAGTGGTCATTTTTACTATTGTTATCATTGTGTATCTCAATATTTTTTTTATGTGCGAATAATAAATCTAAAATTTTTAGATATATTCTTTGAATCAGGGAATTTTTTTAGGATTTTTTTATGTTTAAGAAATTATTAATTTCAAGTTGTGTAAATGACTTATTAGTAAAAATTGTAGATAGCGGGTATTTATATGAGGAAGGATTTTTTTAAAAATATCCTCTATTGCTAAATTACTTCCGAAATAATAATTTTTTTCATTGGTAACACATAATTATCGAATATAGCAATAATTATCTCATTTATTTCATTTTCGGATGTTTCTGGATATAAAGAAATAATGCCAAAATCTTTAAAAAAATAGAATCAAATTTTCCAAGTTCTGAGCCATGTACTTTAAAAATTACTTGGTGTGTCATTCTCATCAAAAAAATATCGTTTATTTCAGGATAAAAATTTTGGGATAGTTGTACTTAATTCTATAAATTTTTTTGGTCTAGAATATTTTTCTCATTTATATAAGAAACGATAGAAAATGAGCATAATGCCCCAATTTTTTTACATGCTTACCTTTTTAAATTGAAATTAATTTTTTTCCAAAAAAATGTCATTAAAAAAAGTGAAATAATACAATCGTGTTTTTTTAAATGAAATATGGTTAGCTTCTAAATATGAGCAGAAGCTATTTAATATTTTTTTCTTCATTTTTTATGCCTCAATAAAATAAATGTTATATCTCTTTCATTTACATTAACAACTTTGCCTTTAGAAGTTAAAATAGTTCTTCCTCCTTTTGGCGTGTTGGGTCGGCAAACCGCCTTGGCCGTATTAGTAGGCGGTCTTGGCTTAGATTGTTATTGAAGAAATATTTCAGACGACCTCGAAAAAGGATTGAGGTCGTCTGAAAAGCAGAAACCGCGTGCGTGCAATCGCACATACCCTACGTCGGGATTGGAAGTTTCATGTGGTCTACGGCTTGCTACAATAAATTGAGTGCAGGCAACTCAAGAATATCTTTTGTAGTTAACTTACTAACATCCTTTTCAATAAGAGACAATTTACTATTTTTTTCAATAGTTTACTATCTTGAAAAGAATATTCATACATTACTGTATATCATAGACATATCCATAATAATTATCCTCTTTGTTTTCATCTTCAACAAAAATTCATAAAAAAATATTTCATCGCTTTTTAGGCAGAGATTTTTTTTACCGATTTGTATAGATTAGGAACTTCATTTGATACAAAATCAGTGCAATCCAAAATACTTTCTAATAAAATTTCATTAGTTAATTCTTGAGGTTCCATAGTTAATTCCTATCTTTTTAAAGCTGTAATTACTCTTCGCAAAATTCCCATACTTCTTGCGCCTTTTTGACATCTACCACACATTGGTCTAGTAGCTCCTATTGATTCAATTTTTGCTCCTCTTTTTCTTGCTTCCCTCATTAGTTTACGTTCTGCATCATTTAAATGATTTTTATTACTTCGGTGTACATTATTAATTACTTCGTCAGAACCAACTATTCTTTGTAGTGCCCTTGATACCCATCCTTTTTTCCCCGCTGATGCTATCCAAATTTCGCTACGACCAGAACTTGTTGTCACTCTCGCCAAAGCATAAGTTGTACGAGACCTATCTCCTTCTGACATTGCAGCAGCAACTTTATTAATTCTATTCAATAAATCTGGATCAGAATGTAATCCAAGCCAATCCACCCACTCCTGTGCATTAGGTGCAAACCAATAAAAATTATTCCCGCCCCACAACCCAATCGGATCCTGATTCACCAATCGCCCTACATCAGGCTCGTAATACCTGATGAAGTTGTAGTGCAGCCCCGTTTCAAGGTCGCAATACTGGTTTTGCATGCAGAAGGATTGGTGAGCGCTATCCGTTACCTTGGATTCCTCTTTCAGACGACCTTGCAAGATTGTTAGACCTTTAACCAATCTACGGCTATTTTTCTAGAAACCTTTAGCTTATGTATTCGATTAACAAAATAATAAGTAGGTTTAGGAATTATTTATTAACTTTTCGAGATATTCAATACTTCTGAATAAATAATGTTCACCTATTTGCTGTATCAAATTTGTTGAGCCCCCAAATAATATTCTTTCTAAATACTTTTTAAGAATTATAAGCTCATCTTTTTAAGAGATTTAAAGCATGACTGATGTTTTTCTGCGGTAGGTATATTTATAATAAATTCTTCTATATTTACTGGAATATCATCATTTCTAATGCCATTGCTGATACCATCAATAATTTTTAGGCATTAAATAATTTATTCCTTCTGGTGAAAAAAGATGAATGGTACTAAATGATGTTCATCAATAATAATTTTTCTCTATTGGGGTATATTCGTAATACTTAAATTCCTCTTTAAATTCCTCTATTTTATAGATGTTTTCTCGATAGAGTTTTTTGAACAATCCTTTTTTAGGATAATCTCTGTAGGTAATCTTCAGGAAGGGCATATTTACCTCCATTATGTTAGATAACTTTTACATTTATAGTGATTTTTCTAGCCGGTATAGTTGCCGAACCACAAGAGCTTGCTGTCCTTATCGGTCATCTCACGCGGGATGCCGATTTGATCGCAGTGGAAGTAGTGGGTTTGTTGGCGGCTTTCTCCTTCTTCGTTGATGTGGTTTTGATAGGCGAAAGTGCGTGCGTACCGCACGTACCCTACGTCAAGACTGAAGATTTTGTGCGGGCTACGGCTTGCTATAACTTACTTATAGAATATTTCATGTTAGAGGAAGAAATTCCATCTTCAAATTATTACTCACAACTAATTCTTTGAATTTATCAGAAAAAGCCCAAATTAAATCATCATTTATATCTTTTGCACAAAAAGTCGAAGCCAGATATATTTTCAAAGAATACAGGTGGATAATCGATAAATTTCTCCATCTATTTCATAAAAAAATTTGATTTTTTTCCATATTTACCAATTCAGCAGTTAATTTAATTTTTTTCCAAGGAAAAAAATCTAAATTCATCATTCTTGATTCTAAGTTTAGCCGGAAAAAAATCTAATTCATTTTTTTAATTTATCAGCTAATTTATTAATGAAAGTTTCAGAGAACAATAACATCTTAGGAATTGTTTGAATATAATCTGTTTCAGAAATATTTTTTTGGAGGTATATCCACTCTGAGCTATAAAAAAACTGCTTCATCTGTATAATTACCTTTATTATAATTAATAAATTCCACAATTTTTTTCTATCATCTTGTTTTAAGTCCGCATACGCATATTCATTATCAACAGCAGAGTATATTTGGTAAAGAGTCATCATTTTTTTCCTTTTTTTACTATTACTTTTTAGAAATTGGTGCAGCATAAGTATATTTGTAAAATGTTTATTTAAAGAACAAATATTTCAGACAACCTTAATATAATATGGAGGACGTCTGAAAATATAAAATTACTTTTTCGTAGCACGAATTTTTTTCAACCCATTCTCCAAAATAGTAACTTTCTCGGGAGGAGTTCCCCTATCCAAAGCATTCCACCAGTTGTTTACTGGTTTAACAAATAATTGGAAGCCTTCATCAGTTACATTCGACTTTCTAATGATTATATCTTCTTTGATAGAACCATCCTCATTAAATGGGTCAATATCAACAAGTAAGTCATTGTTTTTGAGAAACGTCATAAGTGCAATAGACATTCTGATAATATCTTCACGATAATCTTCATCAGCATTTGCTTCCCAAAATGTTCGAAAATTAAATAGTGTTATATCCATGATAATCTCCTAAGGTAATCGAATAATTTCAAATAATTCATCTGAAGGTGACGGAAGTGAGGCTGTGCGTCGCCTTCGGGTTAGGCGGTTTGGCAGTGGTCGTCTGAAAGGCAGAAACTACATAGGAACGTACTGCACTCACCACGCCAGAATTAAAAGTTTTATATATGTTACGCCTTGCTGGCGTTGGTAACCCAAACTACGCTTGCAGACTACATTTACAATAAATCAATGATGTCCAAAGCTAAAATATCTTTTTTTGTGACCTTTTTCCTGTCTTTATGTCTTAGATTTAATTTTACATTTTTGAATTCTTTATTATCGGTAAAAAGAAAATTGATAAATTTTTATTCTCTGTCTTATTAAAAAAATATACCCATAATATTTATTTTTCATAGGTAGAATTTTCAACAAATTCTAGAAAGTAAATAACAGAATGTGGAGGAAAATGTTCTATTACGGCTTTTGCCAAGTTTCTTTTTTCAGAATGTACATATTCATTAGTATCTAAAATATCTTCTAATAAGATTTCATTTGATAAATCTAGTGGTTCCATAAAAATCCTTATTTTTTCAATGCGGTAATTACACGGAGTAGTATACCCATACGTTTAGCACCTTTTTGACATCTGCTACACATTGGCCTACTTGCAGCCATTGGGCGTTGTAGCCGTAGTTTGTGGTGTAACCAACAAGAGAGAAATTTGGTAGAGTTCGCCTGAAAGTATGTTTTCAGACGAACTCTACATCAACCAGTAATGAAATTGTTAAAAAATCGATAGCTCAGAAGCCTTCAAAGAAGATTTAGATGTCGCTTAACTTAAAAAGAAGAAGCCGCGTGTATGTTACGCACATACCCCATACCATAATTAAAAGTTTCATACAGGCTACAGTTTGCTTTTATCATTCGAAAGAAAATTTTAACATCTTTGATAACCGATTTATAAAATATAGAATTGCCAAATGTTCATCTTGGTAACAATATTCTTCGGTTCTCAATCCTCTTTCAGAATAGAATATATGCCATTTTTTATTTTCTTCAACAATACATAATGATTCATCATTTACTTCATTGATTGAGTAACTATCTTCTGGTACTCCTTTATTTTTAAGATATGAATTCAATTCATTAATTTTTAACATTTTCCTATTTTTACCTCTTCCAGATGCCAGATTCTATATATGATTTAACAGATTTTGGTAATTCATACTGTGTCCCTAATCCAATCTCTCCGAACAACGACATAATTTTACTTGCAGCTACATTATCAATTGGTTTCAGTACCTTATATATGGTATAAGGCTTTCGATTAGAACCAGGAGGTAAGGCTTTCATAGGGTATGGTGTTCTACTGGAGATACAGATTGTCTCCGCCTGAAAGCCCAATCGGATCCTGATTCACAAACCAACCCGCATCAGGCTCATAGTACCTGAAGAAGTTGTAATACAGTCCCGTTTCACAGTCGGCATACTGGTTCTGTAAGCGGAAGGGTTGGTATGCGCTATCCGTTACCTTGGTTTCCTCTTTCATACGACCCCAGCCGGTGTAGTTGCCGAACCACAAGAGATTGCCGTCCTTATCGGTCATCTCACGCGGGATGCCGATTTGGTCGCAGTGGAAGTAGTGGGTTTGTTGGCAGCTTTCGCGTCCGAGGGGGTCGCGTTCTCTGTCGCTGTGGTATACGAGTTTGCAGTTTTCGTCGAAACCGTATACTTCCGTCTTCCCCAATGCGTCGGTAACAACGGTATGGTCTTTGCGGTAGTCGAACGTCCATTCTTCGCCGAAGTTGTTGCTGCTCTTGAGCACTTTGCCGTCGATGTCGTAACGGTCGTATTCGTAGCGGGATACCAGTCCGTCGGGCTGGTTGTGTTCGACCATGATGTGGTTGCGGTAGGCGAAACCGCGCAGTTTTTTGCCGTCGCGTCCGTAAACGGCGGTCAAATCGCCGTAGCCAAAATCGACTTCGGCAAACAGCAGCCGTGCGTCGCCTTCGGGTGAAGCGATTTGGTAGAGGTCGTCTGAAAAAAGGTTATCTCTACTCAACAACCCAATCGATTCCTGATTAAACAGACTGCCAAGTTTGAGGTTCGTAGTAACGTATCAAGTTGTAATGTAGATAAGTCTCCTAGTTTCCTTACACTAATATATCCGTAATCGTAGAGAGGAAATCTAAAATAATACCTAAATATAGATTTTAAAATTCAATGTAATCATCATTATCCATGTAATAATTTAGAGCATCAATAAATTGATCTTTTGTAAAATTTGGATACCGTTCATCTAAGTCATTGTAAACATCCATAAATACATCCCCACTACATAAAAATATCTAATCCATTTTCGTTTTACAAAATTAGGAAAAAAACTTCTTTTCCATCCATTATTTTTTTGGGCCGTTATCCAAATAACAAACCGTCTCTAAATCAAGAATACTCTCATCTTCATCAGAATAAATATATATGTATGGAAATTTGGCAAATTTATCAGTATCATCATCATTGAATAATCTAGCACAATCAATAACTTCTGATATACTAATTTTTCTTCTATAAAATTTATCTAAATTCATTTTTTGTTCCTTCTATGATTAAATTAACATTTACCTAATGGTTTACCAGTGCGACCGTTTAATTTTCCTCGTCGACCTGGTCTACCACCTCCCCATATATTTCTTCCGTCTTTTCTTTGTGGCTGATATAGACCATGATTTCTTCTATGGTCATTATAATCAACCAGTACCGACCTTTTTGTATCCTCATGATGATGCCACGTTAGTCCCTGTTTATTTTTACCTTTTCCCCAATTGGGACTTGAACTCATATCTCCAGATTTCATCCATTCTTTTAATTCAGGATAACGATTAAGCATATCCCGTCTAAATGATGGATTAGATTCCATTTTTTTAATAAATGCCTTATTTGCATCATTAAATTGCACAGCATCACTTGAATATCTAATTCCTGAATCTAACTTATGGTCAAAGAAAATATGGTATTTCCCATTATTAGGTCGAGTAGCTAATCCTAACGGATCCACCCAAGCCTGCATATTCGGAGCAAACGAATAAAGATTCTCCCCACCCAACAACCCAATCGGGTCCTGATTTACAAATCGACCCGCATCAGGCTCGTAATACCTGAAGAAGTTGTAATGCAGCCCGGTCTCTTCATCGAAGTATTGGTTTTGCAATCTGAACGGCTGGTGCGCGTTCTTGTAAACCCGCTCATCCTTTTTCAGACGACCCCAAGCGGTGTATTCGCCGTACCACAGGAGATTGCCGTGGACGTCGGTCATCTCGCGCGGGATGCCGATTTGATCATTGTGGAAATAGGCGAGGTATTGCTTGCCGTCTTTGGTGTTGTCAAAGACTTGCGCCAGCGGTTCGTAGCTGTCTTGGTCGGTGTAGATATAGGTGTAGCTGCCTTTGTAGGTATACTCCTGCAATAGGTGGCGCCGTCCCAGACGAAGTGGGTGCGTTTCGGTTCGGTACTCGTCCAGGCGAGTTTGTCTTGGCGTTCTTTGGAAAGGCGTCTGCCGAAAGGGTAGTAGGCGTAGTCGATGGTGCAACCATCAGATTGCCGTTAATCTAATTGTTTAAGGCTATCTGAAAAACCAACTTTCAGACGGCCTTTATCCTGACTAATATTTCACAATCACTAGCGATATTTTTTTCTAGGATCTTTAAACGTTCCTATAAATTTTAAGTCATTATAAAGTTTTTCTGGATCATCGGGTTTAAAAGTAGCGTTTGCATAATAATACAAAGAATTCCCTTCACTCATACCTTTTTCTTTAGATGCTCTTATAATTTCTTCTGTGGCTTTTTTCGAATGCGTACCAATTTCTTCAGCTAAAATTTCAATTGGAACAATCTCTCCGTTTTTGGTACGAAAAGCTACAAAAAAGTCTGAATCAATAAATGAAACCCCAAAATCTGCAAATGCTGGACATTGAGAATCTGAATCTTCCATTCCTTCAGTGTATTTATTAAATTCATCTAACGTCTTATTTGATGTTCCTATCCATACAGAAATCATATTTTTTTGTATCTGAATCAAGCATTTTAATCGTCCTTTCTCAGTTATTGAAAAATTTAATTTAAAAATTTATTTCATTACAGAGGCCGTCTAATAAACCAAAAAGTAGCGTGCGTGCGTACCGCTCACACCCCACGTCGGGATTGGAGGTTTTTGCAGGCTACGGCTTGCTAAGATGAAACTGAAGGTTTCATGTTAATTATTAAGTATTTTGAATAAAGAAAAATACCTGCTTGACTGCCAGATAGAAGTTTTTTTCTTAATATTTTTGGTCATAATAAAAAAATAACCAATACCATTCTGAAAAAAATATGTAACTTTTTATCTATATTTTCTTCTAATAATTGCAAGCAAAAAAACTAAACTTAGGAGAAGGATATATTATATCTTGTTCAAAAATAAGGATTACCAAAAAAATTTTGGATACATCCAAGCCCATCCCATTATCTTCAAAGAATAAATGTTCATCTTCATTGTATTTTTGTATCAGCTTCTTTATCTACTTCATCAAGCCTTTCAAAAAAAATTTTTCTTTCTAAAGAAATATTTCCTAAATCTTGATTATTGATAGTTTGTTCCCTTTCATAAAGGACAGCACAACTAAACCCATCATTTAGTAAAATTAAATCATCCTGACAATTAACAGTATATTTAGATGAAATAGAGTCTTTTACTCCTCCCAGTACATGCTCCTCTATAGAAATAAAAAAACAGAGATATAATAATTTCTACGAGGGAATACATTTTCAGGTAAAAAGTCAGAATAAAGAGTGAATAGATGCGTTTGATAGGCATCAGAATTTGGAAGTTTAGGCCATAATTCTAACGGAATATGTTCAGCTCCTCCTCCAATATAACCAATACTATGTGGTGTTTTAGAAGAAGTAAAAAGTAATTTTGACATTTAAATTTCCTTTTTGCTATAATTCATCAAACCCAATAAATTCATAATAATTTTGCTCCTTCCATTCCTTCAAAGTATAAAGAAAAGGTAAGGAGAACATTTCCAATATTTTTTCTTTTAAATTTTCTGAGACCAAAAGCGTTCCTGAATAATTATAATTGGTAGACAGCAAAATATCCTTATCTGAATTAGTATATGCCTCCAGCGAAAAACCTTTTTCATCTCTTCCTAAATCTGGATAAACAATTTCATCCTCAATTTCCCAGCTAACTATTCTTACCAAATAATAGACTTCATTCGTCAATAGCTCATCTTTTGTATTGACAATAATTGCCTTGCTCATACCAAAATCATGATCAAACCCATATTTTTTTATAAATTCCAAAAAGCGCGCTGACATGATAAAGAAATCATTATATGGAAGAAAATCAAAAGTAACACCTCTTGCTTTCTTTAAGCAGACATAAACCTTTTCAGGCATCGGAGGAATTTCTTGCCCCTTTACGAACCAACTCCATGGAAAGTCAAAATCAGGATGCGTTTTTTTAGGGTTGAATTCCTCTGATATCCCTAGGACTCCACTACTTACTCGTGGCAACCCCATTTTTCCTGCTTTATCCATACTTTGCAGAGCATATCCCCATACTAATAACTTTTTCATAATACCCTCTTAAGATAATCGTTTTGGTGAGTTGACAGATGAACATCCTCCGACAGATACGGACTTACTCAAACGTTTTTTGAATCTGTCCGATTTTGTCGTAGACGTAATGGAGGACGTCGCTTCTTTGGTTAGAGCTTTGTATCAGGTTGCCAAGTCCACTCAGCACCATATTTTTTGAGTAAATCAAAGCTAGCTTGAGGTCCCATGCTACCAGCTTTGTAGTCATGGAGTGGAGCACCATTTTCTGCCCAAAGTTTCTCAATACGGTCAATCAATTTCCATGAGGCACTCACTTCATCCCAGTGGCTAAAGTTGGTTGAATTATTGTTTAAAACATCATAGATCAGTTTTTCATATGGATCTGGTGAAGCACCTGTAGCAGTCGCATCTGTTCGATAGTCAAGAGAATTTGGCGCAAGACTAAACTCTTCACCCACCTTCTTACCGTTAAGGCTAAGAGAGAAACCTTCAGTCGGTTGGATATAGATGGTCAGAACATTTGGCGCTAGAGGTTCACCGAAAATGGAATCCATTTGTTTGAAGACAATGTTTACGTGTGTTCCTTTTTCAGTTAGGCGTTTACCTGTACGGAAGAAGAAAGGTACACCACGGAAGCGATCAGTATCTACAAAGAATGCACCTGAAGCAAATGTTTCTGTCATAGATTCAGGGTTGACATTTGGTTCGCTACGGTAAGAGATGTATTTCATGCCATCAACTTTACCAGAACGATATTGACCACGGATAAATTGTTCTTTGAGTTCTTCATCTGTTGGATGATAGAGGTTCTTAAAGACCTTAATTTTTTCAGCTCGAATATCATCTTTGGTAAAGCTTGCTGGCTTGTCCATAGCAAGGAGTGACAGAAGTTGGAGGGTATGGTTTTGAACCATATCACGAAGGGCACCAGATTCATCATAGTAGCCACCACGTTCTTCAACACCTAGACGCTCTGCAAAGGTAATCTGTACGTTATCGATGTGCTCACGATTCCAAACATTTTCAAAAATCATATTGGCAAAGCGAATGGCAAAAATGCTCTGAATCATTTCCTTACCGAGATAGTGGTCAATACGATAGATTTGCTCTTCGTTAAAAGTAGCTAGGAGTTCTTCGTTTAGTTTGCTTGCAGTCTCATAGTCTGTTCCAAAAGGTTTTTCAACAATCAAACGTTCAAAGCCTTTACCGTCAACGATTTGCTCTGACTTGAGGTGTTTGGCGATGGTACCAAAGAATTGTGGTGCCATTGAGAGGAAGAAGAGCTTGTTGTGTTCAGTTTGATATTTTTCATTTAACTCAGCCTGAAGCTTGCGTAATTCGATATAGTGCTCAGTGTCATTAACATCGTGACTTTGGTAGTAAAAATGACTAGCAAAAGCTTGAGCCTCTTCTGCACTATCTGCCAAGTCTAAGATAGATTCGACAACAACAGATTCGAAATACTCTTTACTCCATGGTCTACGAGCAGTTCCAATAACAGCAAAATGATCAGATAGATTACCTGATTTGTAAAGTCTAAAGAGTGAAGGGTAGAGCTTGCGTTTAGCCAAATCTCCACTAGCACCGAAAATTGTTACAATAACTTTAGATGACATGTTCATACCTATTTTCTAACTTGATAAACCATATTTTACCATAAAATTCAGATAATTTCCCTTTGAAAGTAAAAGTATTCGGACTTTCATTTTGCAGGTTAAATGTATGACGCTATAAAAAAAGGTTGGACCGAAAGGTCACAACCGAGAGATGTTTAACAGCCTTTAAAAGACCCGATAGACATAAGGATTCGTAGGTTTTTCTACTGAGTGGGCTTCCTTTATTTCTAGGATAGGAAGGGTTTGACCAAGTTGTTTATGGTATTGGATCTTGAGAGTTCCAGTAGCCTGGACCCAGGTATTATCGTCATAGGTTTGGGAGGATCCTTTGGTTAACAAACCATAGACTCCTGAGTCGGCGATACAGTGGATAATTCCAAAACGGAAAAGGAACTGACTGCCTGGATCCTGGGGATCCTTATAAATGAAGCCGGTTAGGGTAAAGGTTTTTCCAGCAAATTCATCGGGATAGTCGTAGATCACTTCCATGACTTCCATATAGTTTTCTGTCGTGATCTGGATATGATCTTGCTTGAGGTACTTCTTGGTTGCAGCCCTCATCTCAGATTCATAAGCAGACTTGGTAAAATAACTGCTGGTATCTGGCTTGAGGTATTGGCTGGTTGTGCCCTCATCATTTTGAATATCTTTGGAAGAGCCAGCCGCAATGGGGAAATGATAACCCTTGGCTGAAACCGTTTGGGAATCCAAGGTCACTGTCGGGAAGCCAATCCCTACAATCAAGGGAATCAGGAGCAGAAGAATACTCATGACTTTGGCTTTTTTACTGGCAAGGTGATTATGAACGGGCAGATTCTTCATCCAAATATAGAGCTGGACGACAGCCAAGAGGAAGGAAAGAATCATAGAGATATAGGCTAAATAGGAATAGTGCATATTGATGTATTGGTTGAGCTTACCAGAAAGCTGCAAATACATCGTAATTTCGAAATAGCCTGCTAAAATGAGAAATCGAATCATAGGACCACCCCCACAAACCAAGCATAAACCAAGACAACGAGACTGACGATGCTAATGAATTGGACAATAAAGCGATTGGTCAGATAATTCTTCATCATCAAGAGGTTCTTGACATCTAACATAGGTCCGATAACCAGAAAGGCTAAAACGGGAGCTAAGCCAAAACTCGAGAGAAGGGAAGAGCCGATAAAGGCGTCCGCCTCACTACACAAGGAGAGGAGGAAGGAGAGAAGCATAAGGAGGAGAATGGCTAGGAGTGGCGTCGCTGAAATAGAAGTCAGCACGCGAGTTGGCACATAAACCTGAACCACACTGGCAAATAAACAACCGAAGACCAGATAGCGTCCAGTGTCGAAAAACTCGTCAATGGCCTGCACAAACACTTGGAAGAAGCGTTGACCGGCAGATAGTTTTGAAAAGTCATGAAGATGGACTTCCTTGCGGTTGGCCCGTTGAATAGAAGCTGTTTGGAAAAAACCTAGGAAAATTCCCAGAACAGTCGCCACCAGGATAGAGCCGATCGCCCGTAAGAGAGCCATTTGAATAGAATTGCCAAAGGCAGAATAAGTGGCAAAGAGGACAATGGGGTTAATAACCGGGGCTGTCACTAGGAAGGGCACAGCTGTATAGCTAGGCACCTTCTTCTCTAAAAAGCGATTGATGATGGGGACGATACCACACTCACAGGAAGGGAAAAATAAAGCCAATCAAGGCCCCAAATAGAATTCTCCCCATTTATTTTTTTGGGAAGGGCTCGGTAAACTTTTTTTCAGGGGTGATGTAGACATCAATCGCCCCTGAAATGATACTTCCAATTAAAACAAAGGGAAGGGCTTCAATCATAATCGAAAGAAAAATCGCTCCAGCCTGAAGGACACTGGTTGGCAACTGTTGGAAGAAACTCATTTGTTAGAATCCTTCTGCACTTTTTCCCCTGCTGTTTCATTCTTCTTTTCATCTGGTAAAGTGACTTGAGGGGGATCTGGGAAGACAGCAAATTCCTCAAAGAGTTTGTCTAAATCATCTGTTTTTGAAAATCTAATCGCCATGATAGGTCTCCTTTTCTTTTTTTCTCATTATATCAAATTCTCAAAAAAGAGGGGAAAATCAAGTTCAAAAAGAGGATGTAAGTGCAGTATAGAAGGCCTTCTATGGTATAATAGAAGCTATGGAAAAATATGAAAAAATAGCCCAAGAATTGGGTGTCAGTCTCAAACAAATTGATACTGTTTTGACCTTAACAGCAGAGGGATCCACCATCCCCTTTATCGCTCGGTATCGGAAAGATGCTACGGGTAATTTAGATGAAGTAGCCATCAAAGCTATTATCGACATGGACAAGTCTTTAACAGCCTTAGCCGATCGGAAAGAAACTATTCTCGCTAAGATTGAAGAGCTTGGGAAACTGACCCCAGCCTTAAAAGAAGCGATTGAGCAAGCTGAAAAATTGGCGGATGTGGAAGAATTGTATCTTCCCTATAAGGAAAAACGCCGGACCAAGGCAACCATTGCGCGTGAGGCAGGACTTTTCCCACTTGCTCGGATGATTCTGCAAGATCAAAAGAACTTGGAAACAGTAGCAGAAGAATTCCTATCTGAAGGATTTCCAACTGTAAAGGATGCAATCTCTGGTGCTATCGATATCTTGGTCGAAGCCATTGCAGAAGATCCACAATTGCGCAACCTTACCTACCAGGAGATTCGCAAACACTCCTTGATCACCTCTAGTCTCAAGGATGAAAGCAAAGACGAGAAGCAAGTCTTCCAAATCTATTATGATTTTTCTGAGAAGATTGCAAACATGCAGGGCTACCGAACCCTGGCCTTAAACCGTGGAGAGAAATTAGGGGTATTAAAAGTTGGATTTGAGCATCCTGTAGACCGTTTGATTCGTCACTTTGAAGCCCGATTTAAATCGAAGAATAGCTATATTGAAGAAGTCATTAACCAAGCCCTGAAAAAGAAAATGCTACCAGCTATGGAGCGTCGAATTCGGACAGAACTGACAGAAGTGGCAGAAGATGGAGCCATTCAGCTTTTCTCTGAAAATCTTCGACACCTCTTGCTGATTGCTCCCCTCAAGGGGCGCGTGGTTTTGGGATTTGACCCAGCTTTTCGGACAGGAGCTAAATTAGCTGTTGTCGATCAGACAGGAAAGATGTTGACCACCCAGGTGATTTACCCTGTTGCGCCGGCTAAACCAGCACAAATTGAAGCGGCCAAAGAAGAACTGAAACGGCTGATTCGTCAATACGGCGTGGAAATCATTGCGATCGGGAACGGGACGGCTAGTCGAGAGAGCGAAGCCTTTGTTGCGGAAGTTCTCAAGGAAGTTCCAAATGTCAGCTATGTCATTGTGAACGAGAGCGGGGCATCTGTCTATTCAGCTAGTGAATTGGCTCGCCATGAGTTTCCAGAACTGACAGTTGAAAAGCGTTCAGCCATCTCCATTGCCCGTCGTTTGCAGGATCCACTGGCTGAGTTGGTTAAGATTGATCCAAAATCTATCGGAGTCGGCCAGTACCAGCATGATGTCAGCCAGAAGAAATTATCTGAAAGCCTTGATTTTGTAGTTGATACCGTGGTAAACCAAGTCGGAGTTAATATTAACACTGCTAGTCCAGCCCTCTTGTCTCACGTGGCTGGTCTCAATAAAACCATTTCTGAGAACATCGTGAAGTACAGGGAAGAAGAAGGGTTGATCACTTCTCGGGCACAGATTAAAAAGGTTCCTCGTCTGGGAGCCAAGGCTTTTGAACAAGCAGCTGGTTTCTTACGGATTCCAGAAAGTGAGAATTTCCTCGATCGGACAGGGGTCCATCCAGAAAGTTACCCTGCAGTGAAGAAGCTCTTTACCTTACTAGGGATTCGGGAAATGGATGAAGAGGCCCAAGCTAAATTGAAACAAATTGACACGGTTTCTATGGCCCAGGAACTTGAAATTGGCCCTGAAACCTTGAAAGATATTGTCGCAGATCTTCTCAAACCAGGTCGCGATTTACGTGATTCTTTTGATGCTCCTGTCCTTCGTCAGGATGTTCTTGATTTGAAAGACTTGAAGATTGGTCAAAAACTAGAAGGAGTTGTCCGCAATGTTGTTGACTTTGGAGCCTTTGTCGATATTGGGATTCATGAAGATGGTTTGATCCACATTTCACAGATGAGTCAGCAATTTATCAAGCATCCAAGTCAAGTTGTTTCAGTTGGTGATCTAGTGACCGTTTGGGTCTACAAGATTGATTTAGAACGGGAAAAGGTAAATCTTTCCCTCTTGGCACCACATGAATCTGACTAAATACGTTCAAGAAGTGTCGCTGGAAGATTTTGGTCGCCCATTTCTTCACCAAGCCATCTGGAATCCTCGCTTGCGTTCGACTGGCGGTCGGTTTTTTCCAAAAGATGGCCATCTGGATTTCAATCCCAGAATCCTAGAAGATTTGGCTGGGAAATTTTTCGAAAGATTGTCCGCCATGAGTTGTGTCACTACCATCTCTACTATATGAAAAAGGGCTATCGCCATCAGGATCAAGATTTCAAGGCCTTGCTCAAAAAGGTAGACGGCTTGCGGTATGCCCCTTCAGTTGATAAGGGAAACTATAAGATTTATATTTGTACGAGCTGTGGGCAAGAATTCAGGAGAAAGCGGCAGATTGATCTGCAAAAGTACCGCTGTGGGCGGTGTCGAGGACTACTTAAGTATCAAGGGACAATTGATCCAGGAAATCGGCCTTGAGTCGGATGACAGTGACTTGATTTCGGGATATACTGTTCTAAAATAATAGGAGGTAGGCCCTTGAATCCAACTTTTTATAAATTACGTCGAGGCAGAATCGTTTTCGGAGTATTTGCTGGACTAGCGGATCGATTTGGGCTCGATGCAAACCTATTGCGTTTTCTCTTTGTGCTCTTTAGTATCTTTCATGCTTATGGGCTTGTAGGCTTGGCTATTTATTGCCTGTGTGCCTTCTCCTTGCCGTATAAAGAAGACCTTGAAAGAGAAAAGTATGGCCTCGGACCTCGTAAACGGAAGGATGCACAAGTAATCAAAGACGATGATCCATTCTTTTAAAGAATTTTCATGAATCGAATAAGAATGTGGAGAAGGGCTTGGCCTTTCTCCATCTTTGTTTTTTTAACTAAAAAAGAGGACGATGGAAAAATGGGATAACAAGGATAAAGAGAAACATCAAAGAGTACTGGAATAAGTGTGAGAATAATAGCATCAGTTTCGATACCAAAAAAAGATGCTTGAGCAAGTCTTACCTGGGATAATTTGCTATAATAGTAAGAGAAAACAAAAAGGGAGAAGCCTATGGCAATAACAGTCCGAGATTTAATTGATAAGCTTCGTTTGAAGGTTGTGTACGGCAATGAAAGCCTATTTGAAAAAGAAATCACAACGGCAGATATTTCACGTCCTGGACTTGAAATGACAGGATATTTTGATTACTATACTCCAGAACGAATTCAATTGGTTGGGATGAAAGAGTGGTCTTACCTCATCAAGATGACCTCCCACAATCGTCACCAAGTTTTGAGAAAGATGTTCCAGCCGGAAACACCGGTACTCATCATCGCGCGGGATCTAGAGGTTCCTGAAGAAATGCTCCGTGCTGCAGAGGAAAAGCAAATCGCGATTTTAAGCAGTCGCGTTCCAACTAGTCGCCTATCTGGTGAACTATCAAGCTACCTAGATTCTCTCCTTGCGGAAAGAACTAGTGTCCATGGTGTCTTGATGGATATCTATGGCATGGGGGTTCTGATCCAAGGAGATAGTGGAATCGGGAAGAGTGAGACTGGTTTAGAGCTCGTCAAACGAGGGCATCGTTTGGTAGCAGATGACCGGGTAGATGTCTTCGCCCGTGATGAGATGACCTTGTGGGGTGAGCCTGCTGAAATTCTACGTCATATGCTAGAGATTCGGGGAGTAGGGATCATTGATGTTATGAGTCTCTATGGTGCCAGTGCTGTGAAAGATTCTTCACAGGTTCAAATCGCGGTCTATTTAGAAAACTACACCAAGGAACAAACCTACGATCGTCTTGGCAATAATGCAGAAGAAATTGAGTTCTGTGGAGTGACTATTCCAAGAATTCGCATCCCTGTTAAGACAGGTCGCAATATTTCCGTTGTCATTGAGGCAAGCAGCAATGAACTACCGCGCCAAAGAAATGGGATATGATGCTACTAAAACCTTTGAAGATCGATTGACCCAGTTGATTGATCAGAATGAGGTGAAAGTATGAATCCAGTAGCCATTCAACTTGGTCCCTTTAGCATTCGCTGGTATGCGATTTGTATCGTCCTCGGTCTCCTTTTGGCGGTTATCCTGTCTATGAAAGAAGCCCCTCGTAAAGGGATAGAGTCAGACGATATTATTGATTTCATTCTGATTGCTTTTCCAGTAGCGATCATAGGGGCCCGTCTTTACTATGTTATTTTTCAATGGTCTTATTACAGGGAACACCCAGGAGAGATTTTTGCCGTATGGAACGGTGGGATTGCTATCTATGGTGGACTCCTGGCAGGGGCTCTAGTCCTCTACCTATTTTCACGCAGTCGTTTGATTGACCCAGTTGATTTTTTAGATATCGCTGCACCGAGTGTCATGATTGCTCAAAGTATTGGCCGTTGGGGCAATTTGTTAACCAAGAAGCCTACGGAGCCATTGTTAAGAATTTAGATTATTTACCTTCTTTCATTCGGAATCAGATGTTTATTGATGGACATTACCGTCAACCGACCTTCTTATATGAATCTTGTTGGAACTTGCTTGGTTTTGTGCTGATTCTTTACTTGCGTCGTCGTCCGAAACTGTTGAGAAAGGGCGAAATTACTGCTTTCTATCTAATCTGGTATGGCTTTGGTCGAATGATTATTGAAGGAATGCGGACAGATAGCTTGATGTTTTTGGGAATTCGAGTTTCACAATGGCTTTCCCTGGTCCTCATCCTGCTTGGAATCAGCATCATGATCTATCAACGAAAAAAGAATGCACCATTTTATAGAACGGAAATAGATTAAGGAGAAAAGAAATGTTTATTGAAATTGCCTATGGGCTTTTAGGGTTAGCTTTAGTAGTTTTGGTCATCTACTTGATTATCTTGTTTTCAAAGATTGGAAAAGTTGTAGATGAGACTCAAGTAACGATTAAGACCTTGACATCAGATGTAAATGTAACCTTACACCAAACCAATGAGTTGTTAGCAAAAGTGAATGTTTTGACAGAAGATTTGAATCAAAAAGTTGCAACCATTGATCCACTCTTCACAGCAGTGGCAGATTTATCTGTATCTGTGTCGGATCTGAATGATCAAGCACGTCAGATTAGCAAAAAAGCTGTCGTTGTTGGTGGAAAGACTGTTAAAACATCCGTCGGATTAAAAGCAGCTCGCATGGCTATGAAATTATTTAAATAAGAAAAGAGGTACCTTATGGGACGTTTATCATCATTATTAATTGGAACGATCACTGGCGCATCCGCAGCCTACTTCCTGACAACCAAAAAAGGGAAAGAGTTGACTGGTAAAGTCAAAGGTTTTGTAAAAGAATACCAAGAGAATCCACAAGAAGTTCATGATTCTGTGAAACAATCTGCAATGGAACTATCCAAGCAAGCATCAGACGCTATTCAGCAAACCAAGGAAAAAGTTGAAAGTGGCGAGATCAACAAAGACACTGTTATCGAGACAGTGAAAGATAAGACGCAGGATGTGGTAGAATTTTCACAAGATGCTATCCAAACGATTAAGGAAAAAATCCAGCAAAAGACCGGCAATCAAGCAAGTCCTTTCCAGCCTAAACAGGAAAAAGAAAGTGAAGAGATTGTCCTTGAATTGGAAGAAGAAACAGCTCTTCCAGAAGTGGAAGAAGAGATCAAAGAAACAGCTGTAGAAGAAGAATAAAATAATCCCTCACCATTGGTGAGGGATTTCTCTTATACAATGACAAACGTGGATGGGAAATGCCAAAAAGCCTCCCGAAGGAGGCTAAAAAATTCATCTTAGTCCTTTTTCCGTTTTAACTGGAAAATGCGGAAAGCTTGGATACTTCCCAAACTACAAGCAATTGCTGAGGCAAAAGCAAAAAAGGTATTCATCTTCATTGATAAAAAGACGAAACTAAATAAAACAGTTAAGACACAAAACACAGCAATATTAAGGAAAAATAGTAGCTCACTTAATTGCGGAGCTGGTTCAGTATCAAGGTTAAAATCATAATTAGTTGTTGTATTCTCTTGTTGAAGAGGGACTTCGACATAGTCGTATTCTTCAACAACTCTAAGTTTTCTTGCGGGCATATTTCTCTCTCCTAACAGTACTCTATTATTTTAACACGTTTTCAAGCATAGAAATGTTACAAAACTGTTACAATTTTTACAAAATTAAGAAATTTAGAGAGCAAAATGACTTTTTTGGTATAATAGTTTTCATGAAAAAGATAATTATTACAGCTACAGCTGAAAGTATTGAACAGGTTCAAGCCCTTCTAGAAGTAGGTGTGGACCGTATTTATGTCGGAGAAAAGGAATTTGGATTACGACTTCCTCACACTTTCTCGTATGACGAATTAAGTCGAATTTCTGATCTGGTCCATGCGGCAGGTAAGGAATTGACAGTGGCAGTCAATGCCTTGATGCACCAAGACATGATGGATCGTATCAAACCATTTTTAGATTTCCTTGCTTCGATTAACGTCGATTATATCACGGTAGGAGATGCAGGCGTCTTTTATGTATTGAAGCGGGATGGCTACAGCTTTAAAACCATTTATGATGCTTCTACCATGGTGACAAGTAGCCGTCAGATCAATTTCTGGGGACAAAAGGCTGGTGCTTCAGAAGCTGTTCTTGCTCGAGAAATCCCATCTGCAGAGCTCTTCAAGATGCCAGAAATCTTAGAGATTCCTGCTGAAGTATTGGTTTATGGGGCCAGTGTGATTCATCATTCCAAACGCCCTCTTTTGCAGAATTACTACAATTTTACGCACATCGATGACGAAAAGACGAGAGAGCGCGATCTCTTTTTGGCAGAACCAGGAGATCCAGAAAGCCACTATTCTATCTTTGAGGACAAGCATGGAACTCATATTTTTGCCAATAATGACCTGGATTTGATGACCAAACTCTCTGAGTTAGTGGAGCATGGTTTCACCCACTGGAAGTTAGAGGGGATTTATACACCTGGTCAAAACTTTGTGGAAATTGCCAAGTGTTTTGTGAAAGCACGTGAGCTTCTAGAAGCTGGGACTTTCACATCTGATCAAGCCTTCTTATTGGATGAGCAGATTCACCAATTGCATCCTAAGAATCGTTTCCTTGACACTGGATTTTATGATTACGATCCAGACATGGTTAAATAAAGGAGAAAAGCCTGCCAGGAGTGCGGGCCTTCCTTTTTGGTGATGGTAAAGAATGAGAATTGTCAAAACAATTTCCAAACCATTGCCTTTCGACTGGATTTGCTATAAAATAGACAAGATTGATAATCTAACTAATATACTTGTAATATACTAGGAGATATGATGACAAAACAATTGAAACGTCCTGAGGTTCTATCACCTGCGGGAACACTTGAAAAAAACTAAAAGGTTGCTGTGCGCTATGGTGCGGATGCCGTCTTCATTGGTGGTCAGGCCTATGGTCTTCGTAGCCGTGCAGGGAACTTCACTTTCGAGCAAATGGAAGAAGGAGTCCAATTTACTACCAAATATGGTGCCAAGGTCTATGTTGTACCAATATGGTCATGCATGAAGGAAATGAAGTTGGAGCTGGTGAATGGTTCCGTCGCTTACGGGATATTGGAATTGCAAAGCAGTCATTGTTTCAGACCCCTGCCTTGATTACGATCGCAGCGACAGAAGCTCCTGGCTTGGAAATTCACCTCTCTACCCAAGCTAGTGCCACCAACTATGAAACTCTAGAGTTTTGGAAAGACTTGGGCTTGACACGGGTCGTTTTGGCTCGCGAAGTTTCGATGGAAGAACTAGCGGAAATTCGTAAGCGGACGGATGTTGAAATTGAAGCCTTTGTTCACGGAGCAATGTGTATCTCCTACTCTGGCCGTTGTACCTTGTCCAATCATATGAGTATGCGTGATGCCAACCGTGGAGGATGTTCCCAATCTTGTCGTTGGAAGTACGATCTCTACGATATGCCATTTGGCCAAGAACGTAAGAGTCTCAAAGGGGAAATCCCTGAAGAATTCTCGATGTCAGCTGTGGACATGTCGATGATTGACCATATCCCTGATATGATTGAAAATGGAGTGGACAGCCTCAAGATTGAAGGTCGGATGAAGTCCATTCACTATGTCTCTACCGTAACGAACTGCTACAAGGCAGCTGTTGATGCTTATTTGGAAAGTCCTGAGAAGTTTGAAGCGATTAAGCAAGATCTAGTAGATGAAATGTGGAAGGTAGCCCAACGTGAGTTGGCTACAGGATTCTATTACGGAACACCATCTGAAAATGAGCAACTGTTTGGGGCTCGTAGGAAGATTCCAGAGTACAAGTTTGTCGGAGAAGTGGTAGCCTATGATGCGGACAAGCAAATTGCGACCATTCGACAACGGAATGTCATCAATGAAGGAGATCAAGTAGAATTTTACGGACCTGGGTTCCGTCATTTTGAAACAATCATTGAAGATTTGCATGATGCCAAGGGCAATAAAATTGATCGGGCTCCAAATCCGATGGAGTTATTGACCATTCATATGCCAACACCAGTTGAACCAGGTGATATGATCCGTGCACTCAAAGAAGGATTGATCAACCTCTATAAAGAAGATGGAACTAGCCAAACAGTTCGTGCCTAAAACGTAAAATAAAACACCGCATGCTTCCCAAGCTTGGAAGTTTACGGTGTTTTTTGTTGTGCGATTCGAATCGTGTGTGGAACGAGACTAATCTTTTGAATGTCTGAAATTCGAATGATGGTTGACATACTCTTTTTAAAATTCTTGACAATGAGTTGTTTTCGTTCCTGATCATATTTCACGATATCGCCTGTAAAACTCTTATTTTGGAAGATGACATGGACTCCTTGTTTTTTTCGAAGGGCCAGTTCAATAATCTGAATCGTTTTACCATCCTCTAAAGGAGTTGGTTGAGAGGTTTTATCGTTGAAAAATTCATTGGCTCGGTCCTTGAGAAGCTCAAGAAATCTTTTCATAGCATAATTCTCCATAAGTTGATACAATATATTATAGAAAATTTCATTCATTTTGTAAAATTTTTTACGAATTATTAAGGTGAAAGACATTGAAAGGAGTATTAAATGGCAGATTTTAGTTTTGAAATTGAAGAACAACTCTTGGTCTTATCTGAAAATGAAAGGATGGACCAAGGAGTTAAACCGGGTTAGCTTTAATGGAGCACCTGCCAAGTATGATATCCGAACTTGGAGCCCAGACCATACGAAGATGGGCAAGGGGATCACGCTCACCAATGAAGAATTCCAAGTTCTGCTAGATGCATTTAAACAGTAATAGGCTGAGTAAGAAAGAGAGTGGGACAGAAATCAGTAATTCATTAGAATTCGATTTCGTCGTCCCACCTCCGCATAGTTGAGTAGGGCTGTAAAAGCTGATGAAATCAGCGTGGTAGAGCCCACTCAACCACTGCGTCTTGCTCGATAATCCAAAGACATTTGAGAGGCTAGGACTTTTGTCCCAGCCTCTTTTTTGCTGTTTTCAATAATTATAGCTTGAAACTATATCCCATTCAAGAAAACAAGATTAACGCAAATCATTGTGGATGATGGGATAGACTGTTATAATAACCTTATTCGTTTATCTCATGTAGCACTTATAGGAAAGGAATCCATATGTCAGATTTACTAAGTATTTATAAAGAATTGCAAGCTAAAAAATGGGTGGACTTGAGTCACCAAATCAATGCAGAAAGTCCACACTTCCCAGCCCTTCCTGCTTTGCAACAAGAAGACCTTTTCACATTAAAAGATGGTTTCCATGTTCAAAAATTTACAGTGGTTGGTCAATACGGAACGCATATTGATGCACCGATTCACTTTGTAGAAGGTGGTCGTTGGTTGGATGAGATTGACCTCAAAGATCTCCTCTTGCCACTCTATGTTATCGACAAGTCTAAAGAAGTTGCCGCGAATCCAAACTTTATCTTGAGCAAACAAGATATCTTAGACTTTGAGGCAGAGCATGGACAAATTGCTGAGGGTGCTTTTGTTGCCTTCCGTAGTGATTGGTCAAAACGTTGGCCAGATCAAGATGCTATGCGTAACCTCGATGAAAATGGGGTTCAACAAAGTCCAGGATGGAGCCGTGAAGCTTTGGAATTCTTGATTCATGAACGCCATGTCAAGGCTGTGGGTCATGAAACCTTTGACACAGATGCTGGTATTCCAGCAGCAGAGCATGGCTTGGTCAATGAATACTACCTTTTGGAACAAAATATCTACCAAGTAGAAGTCTTGAACCACTTGGATCAAGTGCCAGCAGTAGGTGCCTTGATTTCAATTGCCTTCCCTCACTGGGACAAGGCAACTGGTTCACCTGTTCGTGCCATTGCTATCTTGCCTTAAAAAAACAGAGCCTGAAGCGTATCTTCAGGCTCTTTTATATGGATGTTGAAATCTATTAGTGAATCTGATGGTTATCTTATCAAACCTAGTTATCTTACAAAAATGTAAGGAAAGAAAGTTAAAATGAAAGATTAGACTATGGTAGCTCCAATGATGATCCATTAAAATAAAAACAGAAGAAAGGCTTGTCAGACAAACCTTTTCTGATATTAGCGCATGGTAACGAATTCTTCGGATCCAGTTGGATGAATAGCGACGGTTGCATCGAAATCAGCTTTTGTGGCTCCCATCTTGATAGCAACGGCAAATCCTTGGATCATTTCATCCACCCCATATCCAAGTCCATGGAGACCGACAACGGTTTCTTCCGGTCCTGCAGTGATGAGTTTAAATTTAGCCAACTGACGATGCTGGGTCACAGCTGAATACATAGAGGCGAAACTTGAAGTATAGACCTTGATGGCGTCTTTTCCATATTGTTTTTCGGCTTCTTCTTGAGTGAGACCGACTGTACCAATAGCGGGATGGGAAAAGATAACGGTCGGAATGGTTGCGTAGTCCATTTTAGCATCGGTTTTTCCATTAAAGAGACGTTCGGATAGGGTACGCCCTGCCTTGATAGCGACAGGAGTTAATTCTTTTTCGCCTGTGACATCTCCAAGAGCATAGATGTCAGGAACAACCGTATTCTGGTATTCATCCACTGCAATGAATCCTTTTTCATTTAAGGTGACACCTGCGGCTTCTAGATTAAGGTCTTGGACGTTTGGTTTTCGGCCGGTCGCCCAGATGACATGATCAGCGACAAAAGATGTTTGATCTTCGAAATAGACTCGGATTTGACCATTTTCTTCCTTTGTGAGTCGGACAGGAACCTTGTGAGGATGGAGAGGCAATCCTTGTTTATCCATCTCCTCCATTAAGCCATCGACAATGTAAGAATCAAACTTTCTTAAAGGACGATCACCTCGAACGAAGAGGTCTGTCTTAACACCAAGGGCATGTAGCACACCGGCTAGTTCTACCGCAATGTAGCCAGCGCCAATAATGGCAACTGATTTTGGTAGTTCTTCCCAAGCAAAGACATCGTCAGAGGTTTCTCCTAGGTCTGCTCCAGGTAGATCTGGGATGTAAGCATGAGCCCCTGTAGCGATCACAATGTGTTTAGCCTTGATGGTTTCCCCGTTGACTTCGACTGTATGGGCGTCGACAAAGCGAGCGCGACCTTGGATATACTCCACACCATTTCGTTTAAAACTGCCATCATAAGAAGAACGAGCCCGATCAATATAAGCTTCGCGATTTTTTCTTAAGGTCGCAAAATCAAAATTGGTCTGTTCAGAAGTAAACCCATAATCTGGACCGTAATCACGAATGGCTTCAGCAATTTGGGCGCCATACCACATAATTTTTTTAGGGACACATCCTTTGTTGACACAGGTCCCACCTAGTTGCTTCTCTTCAATAACAGCAGCTCGGGCTCCATGTTCTCCAGCTCGGTTCATGGTAGCAATCCCTCCGCTACCTCCACCTATGGAGATAATATCAAATTCTTTCATGGTTAGTACTCCTTTGTTGATTTACACTTTCATTGTAACAACAAAGGTTACAAAAATCAAGAAATTGCCATCGTTGAATAGGAGGAGAAAACAAGATAGCAAAAAAAACGTGCAAAACAGATGATTCTGAATTGAAAAATGAGGAAATATGATATACTAAACTTATAATTTGAAACGCTTTCGAATATTGGAGGAAAGAAATGAAAAAATTTAAAAAATGGCAAATTATTACAGCGACTGGTGCTGCTATAGCAGTTGTAGGAATGGGGAGCTGGCTTGCTTTTGGAAAATCAGGTAGTGGCCCTGAAGAAATGGTCGATATGACACCTATGGTACAAACTGTGAAAGAAGGTTCGATTGCTTCCTCTGTTTTATTGACAGGTAAGGTCACAGCCAATCAAGAACAATATATTTATTTTGACGGAACCAAAGGAGATTTGCAATCCATCCTAGTGAATGTCGGGGATCAAGTAACCGCTGGCCAAGCTATTGTTCAATATAGTAGTACAGAAGCGCAAACTGCCTATGACGCGGCAGTACGTGCGGTCAATAAGGCAGATCGTCAATTGAACGATCTCATGACCAATGGAGTGACCATTGATACAACAGGGGATGAGGAAGCAGATAGCAAATCAGCCTCTCAAGCCCAACGTTCTTTGGACACACAAGTGGGTGATTTGCGCGATGCCCGTGCGGATGCTGTAGCCAATATGGAAAAAGCTAAAGCTTTGTTGGATGCTACAACCGTAAAAAGTAGTACAGATGGAACGGTTGTAGAAGTCAATAAAGATGTCTCCAAATCAACAACCGGAACCAACCAAACCCTTGTTCATATTGTCAGCAACGGTAACCTTCAAGTAAAAGGTGAGTTGTCTGAGTACAATCTAGCCAACATTTCAGTTGGTCAGGAAGTGACCTTAACCTCTAAGGTCTATCCTGGGAAAAATGGACTGGAAAGATTAGCTACGTTGCCAATTATCCGACAGAAGCTGGTCAGGCTGGTGCAAATGCCACAGGTTCTGGACAAGGAACAGGGGGAGCTAAATATCCGTTTACGGTAGATATTACCAGTGAGATTGGTGATTTGAAACAAGGTTTCTCTGTCAATATTGAAGTAAAAAGTTCAACCATCCATCCTTTGGTTCCTGTGACAAGTGTCTTATCAGACGGCGATCAAAGCTATGTTTGGACGATTGAAGCTGGCAAGGCTAAAAAAGTCAATGTTACCTTAGGAAATGCAGATGCAGAAAATCAAGAAATCTTATCTGGTTTGAACAAGGATGCTCAAGTCATCACCAACCCTTCTGGCGATTTGGAAGATGGGAAAGAGGTCGGAAAATATGACAAAATTGATTGAGCTGAAAAACATCAATAAAAGTTATCAAAATGGCGATCAAACCCTACAGGTATTAAAGGATATACATTTAGATGTGGAAGAAGGGGAATTTCTAGCTATCATGGGACCTTCCGGGTCTGGGAAATCTACCCTAATGAACATCATTGGTCTTCTGGATCGTCCGACCAGCGGTGAGTATAGGCTAGAGGGGGAAGAAGTAGGAAATCTTAGTGAGAAGAAATTAGCCCAGGTTCGCAATGAGCAAATAGGCTTTGTCTTCCAACAATTCTTTCTTCTATCGAAACTCAATGCTTTTCAAAATGTCGAGCTTCCCTTGATTTATGCAGGAGTGAATCCTTCTAAACGAAAGGAATTAGCTGAACAATTTTTAAAGAAAGTTGAGCTAGATACGCGGATGCACCACCTTCCTTCGGAACTGTCCGGAGGGCAAAAACAACGGGTGGCCATCGCGCGTGCTTTGGTCAATCATCCTTCTATTATCTTAGCGGATGAACCAACAGGAGCTCTCGACTCCAAGACCGGCGATCAGATTATGGAGCTTTTGACAGCTCTCAATCAAGAAGGGAAACTATCATCATGGTGACCCACGAAACGGAGATTGCTGCCTATGCCAAACGTCAGATTGTCATTCGAGATGGAGTGATTTCTTCGGATAGCCGCAACGAAAGGAGGGCCTGATGCAGAACTGGAAATTCGCTATTAGTTCCATTATGGGACATAAAATGAGATCGTTCTTAACCATGGTAGGGATTATCATCGGGGTTGCCTCAGTCGTTGTCATCATGGCTCTCGGAGATGGGATGAAAGCGGGAGTGACTAAGACCTTTACCAAGGATCAACAATATGTTCAGATTTCCTATTCCGCCCGAAAGAGTGGCTACATGACTGGTTTTAATCTTGGACCAGAACCTGTCTCAGAAGAAGGTGGTGGTGAAGGCGGTGTTGCTAGTGAAGGAGACCAAGGAATGTCACCGCCAGCTGGCTATGGAGAGGAAAGTAGCGAGGACGTTGACAATCCAATCCTTGAAACACCACCCGTTGTTCAAGAAGAATGGGTCAAAGAATTGACCAAGATTCCTGGTATTGATGGCTACTATGTTGGTAATACAGCTAATGCCACTATCTCCTATCAAAAGAAAAAATCTGAAGGGGTCAATATCATGGGAGTCAATGATACTTATTTCTCAGTAAGAAAATTTGAATTGGTTTCAGGAAGAAAACTAAATCCTTCAGATTATCAGAGTTTCTCACGGGTCATCATGTTGGATGAAGGCTTAGCTTCGACCTTGTTTGGAACGGAAAGTGCCCTCAACCAAGTGGTTGCTGTCGGAGACAACAACTATCGGGTGGTAGGGATCTTCAAGGATCCAAATGCTGGATCTGCATTATACGGGGTTTCTTCTGGAGGAAGTGCCTTGATGGCCAATACCCAAGTAGCTTCAGAATTTGGAACAGAAGAAATTTCTACTATTGTGGTGCATATCCCGGATGTCAAACAGATTAAACCAACTGGGATCGAAGCGGCGAAAAAGTTAACCGAGTTGTCGGGAGTTCGCCAAGGAGAGTTCCAAATCTTTAACATGGATAGTATCTTGGAGCAGACCAATCAAATGCTCGGTATTATGACAACAGTCATTGGTGCGATTGCAGGAATCTCCCTTCTCGTTGGTGGGATTGGGGTCATGAATATCATGTTGGTATCTGTGACTGAGCGGACACGTGAAATCGGTCTGAGAAAAGCTCTTGGAGCTACTCGTGGAAAAATCTTGATTCAATTCCTCATCGAATCCATGGTCTTGACCATGATGGGAGGAATTCTCGGTTTGGGATTGGCTTATGGTGTCAATGCCCTCATCGCCACAGCTGCCGCAGGTGCTCTAGAAGGACCACCAGTCGTCTCCATGTCAGTGGCTATCGGAAGTATCATCTTTTCAGCTTGTGTCGGAATTGTCTTTGGTATCTTACCAGCAAGCAAGGCATCAAAACTCGATCCGATTGAAGCTCTTCGCTATGAATAAGGATGAATGACCTATATAGTTGACTCGGATGAAGTAAAATTTGATTATGAATGAATGGAATGTGATGGAAAAGGGAGAAGGAACCCTTTCCTTCCATTCCTTTTTTCATTTTTCCTGCTCAAGAATAGTGTATTTCCCCGTCAAATATGATAAAATAGGGGAGAATAACTTAGGAGGTTCCAAATGACTACTGAACATATGGAAGAATTAAATGACCAGCAGATTGTCCGTCGTGAAAAGATGGCGGCCCTTCGTGAACAAGGAATCGACCCATTTGGAAAGCGATTCGAACGAACTGCAGATTCTGGTCAATTGAAAGAAAAATATTCAGAATTAGATAAAGAACAACTTCATGACTTGAACGAAACGGCCATTATTGCAGGCCGTCTCGTGACCAAACGTGGGAAAGGGAAGGTTGGCTTTGCCCACCTTCAAGACCGTGAAGGTCAAATCCAAATTTACGTTCGTAAAGATGCGGTCGGTGAAGAAAAATTATGAAATTTTTCAAAAAGGCTGACCTTGGAGATTTCCTTGGGGTAGAAGGAGAAGTGATGCGGACCGATATGGGTGAGCTTTCCATTAAAGCTACTCACATCACACACTTGTCTAAAAGCTCTTCGTCCCTTGCCTGAAAAAAATTCCACGGACTTTCAGATGTGGAAACCATCTACCGCAAACGCTACTTAGATTTGATTTCTAACCGTGAAAGCTTTTAACCGCTTTGTCACCCGTTCAAAAATCATTTCAGAAATCCGTCGTTATTTGGATGGTCAAGGCTTCCTTGAAGTAGAAACCCCTGTTCTTCACAATGAAGCTGGTGGAGCATCTGCGCGTCCGTTTATCACTCACCACAATGCTCAAAACATTGATATGGTCCTTCGGATTGCGACCGAGCTTCACTTGAAACGCTTGATTGTTGGTGGAATGGAGCGCGTTTATGAAATTGGACGTATCTTCCGTAATGAAGGAATGGATGCTACTCATAACCCTGAATTCACCTCCATCGAAGTCTACCAAGCCTATGCTGACTACCAAGATATTATGGACTTGACGGAAGGGATTATCCAACACGCTGCGAAAGCTATTCATGGGGATGGTCCTGTTAACTACCAAGGAACTGAAATCAAGATCAATGAACCATTCAAGCGTGTCCATATGGTGGATGCGATCAAGGAAATTGCTGGTGTTGACTTCTGGCAGGAAATGAGCTTTGAAGAAGCAGTAGCCCTTGCTAAAGAAAAACATGTGCCAGTTGAAAAACACTACACTGAAGTGGGGCATATTATCAATGCCTTCTTCGAGGAATATGTAGAAGAAACCTTGACACAACCAACCTTTGTCTATGGACACCCTGTAGCTGTATCTCCATTGGCTAAGAAGAATGACGAGGATCCTCGTTTCACGGACCGTTTTGAGCTCTTCATCATGACCAAGGAATATGCTAATGCCTTACAGAATTGAACGATCCAATCGACCAATTGGAACGTTTCGAAGCGCAGGCACGTGCCAAAGAATTGGGAGACGACGAAGCAACTGGAATTGACTACGATTATGTAGAAGCTCTTGAATATGGTATGCCACCAACAGGAGGATTGGGAATCGGTATCGACCGTCTCTGCATGCTCCTTACTGATACGACTACTATCCGTGACGTATTGCTCTTCCCAACAATGAAATAAGCTAAAAGAAAACACTGATCACAAGATCAGTGTTTTTTAGTCTTTTAAATAAGAAGTATCATTCCAAGTTTCTAAGTAAAAGTGCTCAAAATCATCTGTTGTCAAAATGGTCACACTAGCATTGTTGAGGCCACCGTTTTTACGGAGTTCCTCTGTTTTATAGCCAAGTAGGCTCCGAATAGAAGCGGTTAAATTAGCCCCATGGCCAACGATTAGAATGGCCTCGCCAGACTTGTCTTTTAAACTTTTGATAAAATTTCCGGTCCGTTGGGTGGTTTCTTCAACGGATTCTGCTCCGAAAATATCGTAGTGAAACTCAGCTAAATTATGACGAAAGGCCTTCATTTCCTCCGGATAGAGAGCCTTCAACTCCACAATTTTTCTACCTTCTAACCTACCAAGCCGCCATTCCCGTAGAGCAGGAGTCTCTTGGAGGGAGATAGGATGTTGATTTTGCTCGAGAATGATTTGAGCAGTATGGACAGCTCTAGGCAAGTCACTTGAATAAGCTGCATCAAAGTATGTTTGAGATAAATGCTGGCCCAAGGCTTTTAACTGTTGGATGGAAGATTCTAAAAGCGGAGAGTCACCATTTGCTCCTTGGATACGTCCCTCTTCATTCCACTCAGTACGTCCGTGACGGACAAAATATAATTTCATATTGGTTTTATCCTTTACTCGACTAAGTCTTCGAAGCTAGCCTTGACAAATCAGCTAAATCTTGCGCCTTGATTTGAATGCTATGACCAACTTCACCTGCAGAGACAATCATCTGATCGAGTTCCAGGGCAGACTGGTCAATAAAAATAGGGTAGTTGTGTTTTTGTCGAATGCCAACAGGATTATTGGCTCCGTGGACATAGCCCGTCGTCTTTTCTAAGTCTTTTTGCGGAATCATACTAACTTTTTTATTGCCAGATAGTTTAGCCAATTTTTTTTCGGATAAGTGGGCAGAGATGGGAACAATCCCAATGACGGGACCGGTTTTATCGCCTGTTAGAGCCAGTGTCTTATAGATTTGATCAGTCGTAATTCCTTCTGGGATGATTCCCTCAAGAGCATTGATTTGCAATCCTGTATGGTCGATTTTTGCTTTCTGCAGTATTTGTTCAACCAATGTTTTTTTTATTTTTGTTTTTTTGCCATCTCACTCTTCTCTTTCTCTTAATTTCCTAACATTATATCATACTATTTGAGTTTCCGTTCAAGAGAAAAAGAGGCAGTTGCCTCTTTTAATTCTTTTCTACAGTAAATAGTTTTCGGTAGATTTTTTCTCGATTTTGTGTAGGAGCAATCTGGTTCAAGTCCAAGTAGTGGGTGAAACCATTCAATTGTCCCTGAGAGGTGTACTGATGAAGATCATACTCGTCATCAGTAGATGGTGCTGCATTGTAGTAGCCGTCATCATGACCATAAGTTGGAATCCAGAGGGCGGTAAATTTATCAGTGGAGATACTATGTTCTTCCATGAAATAGGTCCCGATATAGATTCCGATATTTTTGACTCCCAATGATTCTAGCTTGGCACGGAAGGCCTCCACGCCAGCGTTCATATCACCCATCGTTTTTTCTTCTACATCCAGCCAATAATAGGTTGGTTTGTATTTTTTGGATGCCTGATAGAACTCTTCTGCTTCCTTTTCCATTTCTTTTTTGTCCTTGGCAGCTACGTAAGCATATACCGCAACTGGAATATTTCGTTTTTGAAACTCTTTAATATGAGTTTCGTATGATTTGTCTATTCCATTTAAATAAGTCGCGGCATTTTCTTTTTTAGCTTGAGCTCCACTATGAACTCGAACAATGACTCCGGAAACATTTTGTGCTAAGAGATCATAATCAATCTCGCTTGGCAATTGCCAACCAGAGATATCGATAATTGGTCGATTCAAAAATTCTTGATCTAATTCTTCAACTGAGTCAGAAGAAGAGGAAGATGGGATTTTTGTTTGATTGGTGTTCTTTGCCTCTTGTAGGGTCTTGTTTTTTTAGCAAGTTGATTTCTTTGGATATCTGCTACTGTTTTAGAAATTACCAAAAAGGAAAAAGATACTTATGAAAAAAGACAAAGAGGACAATTGGTTTAATCCTTTTTCTCATACAGAATCATTTTACCGTAAAAGACGGAAAAAGGCAAAACAAAGGGCCTGAAAACAGGAAAAACAAGATGATATGATAGTGAATCAGAGGATCGATTTTCTTTGCTTCCTCACAATAGTTGGAGTAGAAATAAGAGTCAGACTGGTTTGTTTGATCATCTTTTGAAAGTGAAAACCGAATCTTATTTGGTCTTTCCTTTTTTTTACTATTGAAAGGTGATATAATGAAATTTGAAAATTAGAAGTATGGGTGTTACATGAAATTAGAAAAACGTCATTTTTTAAACTATTCGATCCTGATCCCTTACCTCCTTTTGTCAGTATTGGGATTGATAGTAGTCTACTCGACAACGAGTGCCTTAGCCATCCAAAAAGGGCTTAGTCCTTTCGGGATGATCAGAAGCCAGGGGATCTTTTTTGTTCTAAGTTTGATCACTATTCTGATTACCTATAAGGTGAAATTAAATGTCCTTAAGAAAAAGGGCTTCATCGGAATTTTCATTATAGCTGAGACGATCCTTCTTTTGCTATCGCGTTTCATCACAGATACGGTGAATGGTGCGCATGGATGGTTGAGTTTTGGAGGTTTCTCTATTCAGCCAGCTGAGTATTTGAAGATTATCATCGTCTGGTACTTGGCCTTGGTCTTCTCTAAAAAAGCAAGAAGAAATTCAACGATATGATTACCAAGCGTTAACCCACAATCAATGGCTTCCTCGAGATTTGTCGGATTGGCGTTGGATGGTGCTCTTCCTGATTGCTATTGTGGTCATCATGCCAGACTTAGGAAATGCGACCATTCTTGCACTGACAACCTTAATTATGATTAGTGCAAGTGGTATAGCTTACCGCTGGTTTTCAAGCCTATTAGCTATCCTAGTAGGAGGTTCAACCGTTCTTCTTTATTCTATTCAGCTTATCGGGGTAGAGCGTTTCTCTAAAATCCCTGTCTTTGGATATGTAGCGAAACGATTCAGTGCTTTTTACAACCCCTTTAATGATTTATCAGATTCGGGACACCAACTAGCCAATTCTTATTACGCCATGAGTAATGGGGGCTGGTTTGGCTTGGGACTTGGAAATTCGATTGAAAAGCAGGGATACTTGCCAGAAGCTCATACAGACTTTGTCTTTTCAATCGTTATTGAAGAACTTGGTTTTGTGGGAGCCAGTCTCATCTTAGCCTTGTTGTTCTTCTTAATTTTGCGCATTATTCTTGTCGGGATTCGGGCAAGAGATCCATTTAATTCAATGATGGCGATTGGTATAGGAGGGATGCTCCTGACCCAAACCTTCATCAATATTGGTGGGATTTCTGGGCTGATTCCTTCGACAGGGGTGACCTTCCCCTTCCTTTCACAAGGAGGAAATAGTTTGTGGGTCTTATCCATTGCGGTTGCCCTTGTCTTAAATATTGATGCGAGTGAAAAGCGCGCCCTAGCTACTCAAGAGGCCCCTTCTTACGAGAAGCCTCAGAAAATTCAGAGCTATTACTAAATCGGAGTGAGTAAAGAAAGGAGTTATCATGACTTTACAAAAACTAGAGAGCTATACCAACAAAGAGATTATTAAAGAAGAAGCTGAGATTTTAACCACTATTTTAGAAGATATTGCTAAAAATTTGGTGAGTCCAGAAACCTTTAATAAGATTCTTGAATTGAAAAAACTATCTGTTTCAAAAGATTATTTAAAATTGGATCAAATTGTCAAAGAGCTATCAAATGAAGAGATGACTGTGATTTCTCGCTACTTTGCCATTCTTCCCTTGTTGATTAATATCTCTGAAGACGTCGATCTGGCTTTTGAAATCAATCATCAAAATAATGTGGGACAAGACTATCTTGGAAAGCTGTCGTCCACCATTCGCCAGGTGGCTGAGACTGAAAATGCTCAGGAAATCTTGGAACACCTCAATGTGGTACCGGTATTGACCGCTCATCCGACCCAAGTGCAACGGAAAAACCATGTTGGACTTAACCACTCACATTCACAGTCTTTTACGCCAACATCGAGATGTAAAAGCTGGCTTGATGAACGAAACCAAATGGTACAACAATTTGCGTCGTAATATCGAAATTATGATGCAAACCGATATGATCCGTGAAAAGAAACTCAAGGTAACCAATGAGATTACCAACGTCATGGAATACTATAATAGTTCCTTCCTTCAGGCTGTTCCTAACTTAATGTTGGAATACAAACGTCTTGCCAAGGAGCAAGGGATTGAGTTGCAACAACCCAAACCGATTACGATGGGAATGTGGATCGGTGGAGACCGGGATGGGAATCCTTTTGTAACCGCAGAGACCTTGAAGCGATCAGCTACGATTCAAAGTGAAGTCATTCTGAACTATTATATTCAGAAAATCTCTAGTCTTTATCGGAACTTCTCCTCTCTACCAACCTTTCAAAAACCAGTCAAGCGGTTGAAGAGATGGCGCCCGTTCCAGTGATATATCTGTCTTTAGAGAGAAGGAGCCCTACCGTCGGGCCTTCCATTATATTCAATCCAAGTTGGTCCAAACCTTGTTGAATATTAAGGAATGGTCTGTCGTTGGCTCAACAGTAGATGACCGTCATCCGGTTGAGCGTCTTCTCGGTGCTCACACCCATCAACAAGGAGTGGTTTCCGATTATATCGGTACCCGAATCAGTGGTGCGATCCAAGAGTTGGCAGAAGATCGCCCTCCTTATTACGAAACAGTTGAAGAATTTAAACAGGATTTGACCCTTATTCAAGAGTCATTGATTGAAAATAAGGCAGAAGCTTTAATCTCAGGGGAGTTTGCTGAGTTATTAGAAGCAGTAGAAGTCTTTGGATTCTTCTTGGCTTCGATCGATATGCGTCAAGATTCGAGTGTCCATGAAGCTTGTGTTGCGGAACTTCTCAAAGAAGCTGGAATCAATGACCATTACAGTGATTTGTCAGAAGACGAAAAGTGCGAGTTGCTTTTACAAGAGTTGTTAGAAGATCCTCGTATTTTATCTGCTACCCATGCAGAAAAATCAGAATTGCTTGAAAAAGAATTAGCTATTTTCCAAACAGCGCGTGAATTAAAAGACCGCTTAGGAGAAGATGTTATTCGCCAACCATTATTTCTCATGCAACCAGTGTATCGGATATGCTTGAGTTGGCTATCATGTTGAAAGAAGTGGGACTGATTGACAAGGAAAGCGCACGTGTGCAAATTGTTCCCCTCTTTGAGACGATCGAAGACTTGGATCAATCTGAAGATACAATGAGAAAGTATCTATCACTTCCAATTGCTAAACGCTGGATTGCTTCTAAGAATAACTACCAAGAAATTATGCTTGGTTATTCAGATAGTAACAAAGATGGTGGTTATCTATCTTCTTGTTGGACTCTTTATAAGGCCCAGCAACAATTAACAGCGATTGGTGACGAGTTTGGCGTGAAGATTACCTTCTTCCATGGCCGTGGTGGAACAGTTGGTCGTGGGGGCGGTCCAACCTATGAAGCCATCACCTCACAACCATTGAGATCCATTAATGACCGCATTCGTTTGACGGAGCAAGGTGAGGTCATTGGCAATAAATATGGGAACAAGGATGCAGCTTATTACAACTTGGAAATGTTGGTATCTGCAACGATTAACCGGATGATTGCTAAGCAGAAGAGTGAAAAGAGCATGTCCGATCAGTACAATGAGATAATGGACCAGATTGTCAATCGTAGCTACGATATTTATCGTGAACTGGTGTTTGGCAATGAGCATTTCTATGATTACTTCTTCGAATCCAGTCCGATTAAGGCTATTTCTAGTTTCAATATTGGTTCTCGTCCAGCAGCCCGAAAGACTATCAAAGAAATCGGTGGCTTGCGTGCCATTCCTTGGGTCTTCTCATGGTCACAGAGCCGGGTGATGTTCCCTGGTTGGTACGGTGTAGGGTCTAGCTTTAAAGAATTTATTGATGCAGATCCTGAAAACATTGAAACCTTGCGTTATATGTACCAAAAATGGCCATTCTTCAAGTCTCTTCTTTCAAACGTAGACATGGTGCTCTCAAAAGCCAACATGAACATTGCTTTTGAATACGCCAAGCTTTGTGAGGAAGAGGAGGTTCGTGACATCTTCAATATTATCCTGGACGAGTGGCAATTGACTAAGGATGTTATTTTACAGATTGAAGGTCATGATGAACTCTTAGCTGAGAACCCTTATCTAAAAGATAGTTTAGATTATCGTATGCCATACTTTAATGTTCTGAACTATATTCAATTAGAATTAATTAAACGCCAGAGACGTGGCGAATTGCCTACTGATCAGGACAAATTGATTCATATCACGATCAATGGTGTCGCGACAGGATTGCGTAATTCTGGTTAATCATGAACCCTAAAACCAATCCCGATTAAAGGGATTGGTTTTTTACTGGAATAAAGTGAAAATGATTGTGAAAAAACGCGAAAATTGGTCGCAAAGAATGAAATATCTAGCTGTTTATTTCAAAAAAGAAGTGGAAAGGAGATTTCACAAACTTTCATTTGGGTAAATTCCTTTAAGAAAAAAGAAATAAGAAAAAAAGCTAGTAAAACACTTGCAATTTAGACGAAATTTGATAAAATAGTAAGGAAAGTTAGACTGTATTGCCTACTGTCTATCTATAAAATATATTTTATTGGAGGCTTTTTACTCAAATGGCAAAAAGAAAAAAATACGATCGTAGTAAACCACACGTTAACATTGGTACTATCGGACACGTTGACCACGGTAAAACTACCCTAACTGCAGCTATCACAACTGTTTTGGCACGTCGCTTGCCTTCATCAGTTAACCAACCTAAAGACTATGCGTCTATCGATGCTGCTCCAGAAGAACGCGAACGCGGTATCACCATCAACACTGCGCACGTTGAGTACGAAACTGAAAAACGTCACTACGCTCACATCGACGCTCCAGGACACGCGGACTACGTTAAAAACATGATCACTGGTGCCGCTCAAATGGACGGAGCTATCCTTGTAGTAGCTTCAACTGACGGACCAATGCCACAAACTCGTGAGCACATCCTTCTTTCACGTCAGGTTGGTGTTAAACACTTGATCGTCTTCATGAACAAAGTTGACTTGGTTGACGATGAAGAATTGCTTGAATTGGTTGAAATGGAAATCCGTGATCTTCTTTCAGAATACGATTTCCCAGGTGATGACCTTCCAGTTATCCAAGGTTCAGCTCTTAAAGCTCTTGAAGGTGATGCTAAATACGAAGACATCATCATGGACTTGATGAACACTGTTGATGAGTATATCCCAGAACCAGAACGCGATACTGACAAACCATTGCTTCTTCCAGTCGAAGACGTATTCTCAATCACTGGACGTGGTACTGTAGCATCAGGACGTATCGACCGTGGTATCGTTAAAGTCAACGACGAAATCGAAATCGTTGGTATTAAAGAAGAAATCCAAAGCGGTTGTTACTGGTGTTGAAATGTTCCGTAAACAACTTGACGAAGGTCTTGCAGGGGACAACGTTGGTGTGCTTCTTCGTGGTATCCAACGTGATGAAATCGAACGTGGACAAGTTATCGCTAAACCAGGTTCAATCAACCCACACACTAAATTCAAAGGTGAAGTTTACATCCTTACTAAAGAAGAAGGTGGACGTCATACTCCATTCTTCAACAACTACCGTCCACAGTTCTACTTCCGTACAACTGACGTAACTGGATCTATCGAACTTCCAGCTGGAACTGAAATGGTAATGCCTGGTGATAACGTGACTATCGACGTTGAGTTGATCCACCCAATCGCCGTTGAACAAGGTACTACATTCTCAATCCGTGAAGGTGGACGTACTGTTGGTTCAGGTATGGTTACTGAAATCGAAGCTTAATTCGATCTAGTTCCCAGATTAACAATTATATAGACAGACAGAAAACCCCGTGAAGACGGGGTTTTTATTGTTTTATAAAGTAAAAGAGTTTGTGCAACCTTTCATTATCACGAAAATTATGGTAAAATAGTTAGTATAAAATTAGAAAAACGAGGTATGTGAAATGTCACGTAAACCATTTATTGCTGGTAACTGGAAAATGAACAAAAACCCAGAAGAAGCTAAAGCATTCGTTGAAGCAGTAGCATCAAAACTTCCTTCATCTGATCTTGTTGAAGCTGGGATTGCAGCTCCTGCACTTGACTTGACAACTGTTCTTGCTGCTGCTAAAGGTTCAAACCTTAAAGTTGCCGCTCAAAACTGCTACTTTGAAAACGCTGGGGCCTTCACTGGTGAAACTAGCCCACAAGTTTTGAAAGAAATCGGTACGGACTATGTTGTGATCGGGCACTCAGAACGTCGTGATTACTTCCACGAAACAGACGAAGACATCAACAAAAAAGCAAAAGCTATCTTTGCAAATGGTTTGCTTCCAATCATCTGTTGTGGTGAAAGCCTTGAAACTTACGAAGCTGGTAAAGCGGCTGAATTCGTAGGAGCTCAAGTATCTGCTGCTTTGGATGGTTTGACTTCTGAGCAAGTAGCTGCATCTGTTATCGCTTATGAGCCAATCTGGGCTATCGGTACTGGTAAATCTGCATCACAAGACGATGCACAAAAAATGTGTAAAGTTGTCCGTGACGTTGTAGCTACTGACTTCGGTCAAGAAGTAGCTGACAAAGTACGTGTCCAATACGGTGGTTCAGTGAAACCTGAAAACGTTGCTGAGTACATGGCTTGTCCAGACGTTGATGGAGCTCTTGTTGGTGGTGCATCACTTGATCCAGAAAGCTTCTTGGCATTGTTGAACTTCGTAAACTAATCGAAAATATATAAGACGAGAGATTTCTCGTCTTTTTTTATCTTAAAAAAACCAGCTAGTAAGCTGGCTTTTGTTTTTTTATGAGCGTCCTAAGATTCGTTTGATCAAGGACAAGGCTTTAAATTTCAGAGGATTTGGGTAATAACGGAAGGTTCCCATCTTACGAACGATATAGCCATTGAAGTTTTGTTTAAAACGAAGAACGCCGTCTGAACCGTCGAAGATCCCTTGAATACCAAGGAAATTGTATAAGGTGATTCCTTTTTCTAGTGCACGCTTCATGGCATGGTATTGAATCAAGAAGGCTGCAGAAAATTTCTGGTATTTGGTATACGAACCGCCAAACAAATAGGTCACTTCTGATGGATTATAGATGATCAGGGCACAGGCCAAGGGCACTGTTTCAGCTGTTTCGTCCGCCAAGGTCTCCCGGACAATTGTCTTTTGTTTCTCTAATTTTTGCAATTGTTGCTCATATTGCTTGGATGAAGGATTGAGCAAGGAAATCTTCTGGTCTAAATAAGCGAGTGCATCAGCTGTATTGATTTCAGCAATAAGAAATTCTGCCTTGTCTTCAAAGGTATCATAGAGATCGTAGTAGTAGTCTAGGCTTTTGTCTTCAAAGCCTTGACGTTTTCCAGTTTCCTCAATAATTTGTTTAAACTGAGGGATTTCCTCTCTCCTAATATTTCGAATAGAGATATCATAGTTGAGGGCAGTCGTAATATTCCGGCTACAGTTCTTGTTGAAGGATTTTAAGAGAGATTTCGCATCAAAATCGGTGAAGTCCTTCAGATAATGCCAAACAGGCTCTCCTCCAGGATAGCCCACTTGTAAGCCATCAAATTGATAGCCAAGATCCAGTAATGATTGGAGAAGCTGTTTTTGCTCTTCTTCAGTCGGATTGCCATTGCTATCGAAAACTTGATAGTGGTCATAGGGTTTTAAAATGAATTCGATACCACCATTTTCTTTTACATAAGCCTGTACTGCTTTGTAAAAATCTGGTAGGTAACGAGTATCCGTAACGATTGGCCCGCTATTGATTTCGTAATGCAGGCCTCCCGTCATAGGTAGGCTGTATAAAATGGCAGAGATAGCTAATGTTCCTTGCTCTTCCCATCCAATATAGTGAATGGTTGCGCCTCTTTTTTGAAGCAAATCAGCCATTTCAATACTCTGTAAAAAAGAGTGATTGGAAGTAGTAAGAGAGTGTTGGTAAAATTCTTCCCTACTAATAATCTTGAATGTCATAGGTCACCTTACTGTTTATTTCTTAGTTTTTTTCGTAACTGATAGGCCTTGTTAACAAGGGGATAAAGCATGCTAGTTGGGAGGTTAAATTCGCCAACAAATTCTTCGATCATTGGATTAAATTTGACTTGAAGTGGTAGAGTCCTCCATCTAACTGGTTCTCAACTCCTCCCATATTTTGCCAAGTAGCTCCACGGTCAAAGGCATGCTGGGCTGTTTCATACCAAGTCAAAATAGCTGGTTGATAGCGGCGGAAGTTCTCATCCATTCCTGCATAGACATTCTCTGAAGTGCCTCCAAATTCAAGAGTTAAGGTTCCAGAAAGAGAAACAATCTCTTGGCCAGCTTTTAGCTCTTGATGGAGAAATTGGATTTCTTCTTCTAAACGTTCTTTTTCTTGACGGTTGTTGTCAATCTTACCTGGTTTTGTTTTCTCATTAAAACGACTAGCTTCGGCTTGATTTTTTTCCAGCTGTTCTTTGAGTGAAGCAAGACGTTGAGCCAAGTTAATTCTTGAGAGAGTGATATAAGATTGTCCTGCATAGGTTGTTAGCAGTTTCTCATAATAGTCTCTTCCACGAAGATGGATGCCTTTTCGTGCTTCTGTCTTTCATCAGAGCTGCAAATTCGTCTAAGAGTTCAGTGCCTCCAAAGATGACTTCAACTCCTTTATTTCGAGCAGTCCGAATGGCTTGCTTGGTGGATTTGGACAGTTGGTCCTCAGTGAAGTATTCCTTATAGATATTGGCCTGGAAACGTGGTTGAATGGTTTCTCCCATGTCTTCTGTCCGTCCAACCCATTCCACTCCACATTCTTTTAAGGATTGGATAATCGCTAAAGTAGCCTCTTGATCACTTGTTTCTTGGCCGATTAATCCTTTTCTTAGGAAAAGAGAGGGATCAAACTTGGCGAAGACAGCACGCTTGCTTTTAGCATATGTTTTGATGGATTGGAGCATGAAGGCTACTAATTCGCTGTTTTGATAATCCATAATAGGTCCACGTGGGATATAGAGCATGGTAAAACCAAGTGGAAGTGGCTGGATTAAAATACTTGCGACAGCGACTAGTTTATGATCTTGGTAAACGCCAAGGCGCTCATTGCCCCAGTTGTCTTTGATCTTTGCCCAATCGGAGCTCTGAAGCAAATTGGTTTGGGGGCTAGTTTTAACGAATTCATCATGTTCCTCGGCAGTAATGCCGATTTTGTAAGTATACATTAATGGAGTACCCACTTTCTAAGGGCGTAAGCAACACCCGACTCATCGTTGGATCGCGTAACAACTTTCGCAATCTTTTTTAATTCAGGACTACCATTGTCCATCGCGACTGGGAGACCAGCAACCTCTAGCATGGCCTGATCGTTTTCTTGATCGCCGACCGCCATCACCTGGTCTGGACTTAGGTTTAACTTGGACGCTAATTGTAAGAGGGCCTGACCCTTATCAACTGTTTTAGGCAAAATCTCAAGGTAAAAAGGTGCAGAACGAACAATCGTAAAACGGTCGTAAAAACTATCTGGAATAGAGGAGATGATTCTTTCTAAGACTTCCGGTTCATCGACATACATACATTTGAGCACTGTATGATGCTCCATTTCTTTAGGAGTGCGGTAGAAAAGATCTGAGTGGACCAGTTTGGCTTCATGGACAGTGTAGGTACCAATGTTACGATTAGCTGTATAAATGCCAGACTTGGTACTAGCGTGCATAGGAACCGCTAATTTGCGAGCTAGCGCTTCAATGTCTAAATAGTCATTGTAGGAGAGGTGTTCTTCATAGAGCGTTTCGCCAGTATGGGCGTCTTGAATCAGTCCTCCATTGAAGGTGATGACCAGGTCACCTGGTTGATCCAAATGAAGTTCTTCTAACAATCGAAGGACACCAGAACGAGGACGACCAGTTGCTAAGACAACATGGACCCCTTGAGCTTTGGCATCTTGGATGGCTTGAAAAACTTCGGGGGTTACTTGGCCGTCAGATGTTAAAAGGGTCCCATCGATATCAAGTGCAACAAGTTTAATGTTCATCTTTTTCTCCTGTGAAGGTATCGTTAACAATATAGGACTGGAATAATTGTAGTTGAGGTGTAAACAAGCTATTTTCAAGCAACATTTCTTTTGGGAAATAGAAGCGGTTATCCCCTTGTCTGCTACCGGCTAAGGAAGCAACGATAGGAGAAAGAAGGGATAGCTCAGCTAAATTTCCATCCTTCTGGATGATCTCAATTTGAGTACGAGGTTTCTGAATCTGGTCGGTAAACGTCGTAAGGAAGGTCAAAGTTTCGATGAATAGCTGTATAATAGGTTGGATCGAAACCGACCTCTTGAATCAATTGTTTGAGAGCAGCTAATTGTTCTTCATCCTTATCTTGAAAGAGAATGGATTTGAAAACCTTGCGATTGATAAAACGCTGGGCCAAATCAGAGAGTACGGAGTCAGGACTCTCCATCCAAGATTGAAAGTAGGTATTCATAACGCCGTCGTCCAAAGCCAAGTAATCGGCCAGGCTAACTTGGTGCTCAAAAAAAGGAATCAGTCGAGGAGAAGTCGCTTGAAAGAACTCTTTATGCGCAAGGTAGAGATGACGTGCCCGCTTGAGCAGGTTCTGCAATAGGACTTCCATTGCTCTGGTGGCTGGATGAAAGTAGACCTGCATATACATTTGGTAGCGAGAAACAACATAATCTTCAACCGCATGCATCCCATTGACCTGAAAAGCAATTCCGTTTTCTACTGGGCGAATGACACGCAATATACGAGTTAAATCAAAATTTCCGTAAGAAGCCCCAGTGAAGTAGGCGTCTCTTAGAAGGTAATCCATGCGATCGACATCAATCTGACTAGAGATTAACTGCACCACTTGTTTATTAGGGTAGGTGTGGTCGATAACACTAGCTACCTTTTGAGGGAAGTCTGGTGCTACTTGAATTAATATCTGGTAGATTTCTGTTTCAGGACAGGTAATAATTTCCTGGGTCATTTTTTCATGATCAGTATCAAATAGCCCTTCAAAGGTATGCGAATAAGCGCCGTGTCCGATATCATGGAGCAAGGCGGCAACCATGGTGAGAAGGGATTCGCTTGAGTCCCATTGGTCGGTGTATTTCTCATCAAAGATTGATAGGATGCGCCGAGCAATTTCATAGGCTCCTAGACAGTGCGAAAAACGACTATGCTCGCCCCCATGAAAGGTAAACCCAGAGGTTCCTAACTGTTTGATGCGACGTAGTCGTTGAAATTCTTTTGTATTAATGAGCTTGTAAATGACTGGGTGATCCACGTGAATATAGTTGTGCACAGGATCCCGAAATACTTTTTCATTCATGCCTCTATTATAGCAGAAAACGGCCTAAATTGGTATCAAGAGATGGTTGCAATAGCAAAAAGAAAGAAGTTTTTGGTAAAATAAAGGAAAGAGGGAAAGGATGGGAACTTTTGAAGATTAGAATACAAAATCAGATTCAATTTGATGATCAACTGGAAGTGATGGACCAATATTACGAAGGGGAATGGAAGGAAAAAGGCGGCTATCACTATCTGCTTTACACCAACGAAGAAGGGGAAAAAGTCGCTTTGAAATTTCATGATCAAGAATTGACTATGACTCGCTTTTCAACGCCAAAATCCATCATGAAATTTATAGTTTCAGAGAAAGGTCATGCGCTCATTCCAACTCCCCTAGGCATGCAGCAGTTTGTGATTGATACTCAGGAATATAGATTGGAGCAAAATAAGCTTGGTTTGTCCTATCAGTTGTTAACGGCAGATGGAAGTCAACAATTCGCAACCTATCGCTTAGAATTGACATGGGGAGACTAGTTTATCAGTAGTTTTTCTTGATTTTTCTACAAGGTGTGGTATAATGAAACCACTCAAGGGAGTAGCTGGCGGATTTCCCGCGATAGTGTCGTCATTCCGAATTATTTCCGGCACTATATTAAACAGCGAGACTTGTTTTTTTAAAAAACAGGTCTCTTTTTTTGTAAAAAGAGGCCAAGAAGGAGGAGACTATTTTGTCAAAAGAACAAAATAAAGACTTGTTTTATACACAGACCTCAGAAGAAGTCCTAAAGAATTTGGACTCATCTATCGAAGGTTTGTCAACTGCTCAAGCTCAAGAACGCCTAGCGACTTATGGTCGTAATGAGTTGGAAGAGGGCGAAAAACGTAGCCTACTAGCTAAATTCCTTGATCAATTTAAGGATTTGATGATTATTATCTTGCTTGCGGCTGCGGCACTTTCTGTCATTACAGAAGGAATGGATGGTTTAACAGATGCTCTTATTATCTTGGCCGTAGTTGTCTTGAATGCAGCCTTTGGGGTTTACCAAGAAGGTCAAGCTGAAGCAGCTATTGAAGCGCTTAAAAATATGTCTAGCCCGATGGCCCGTGTTCGTCGTGATGGTCATGTCATTGAGATTGACTCAAAAGAATTGGTGCCTGGGGACATCGTCTTGCTAGAAGCAGGGGATGTTGTGCCTGCTGATATGCGCTTGTTTGAAGCAGCTTCCCTTAAAATCGAAGAAGCAGCTCTTACAGGGGAATCTGTCCCAGTTGAAAAAGATGTGACAGGACTTGTTGAAGCAGATGCTGGTATCGGGGATCGTGTTAACATGGGTTACCAAAACTCAAACGTAACTTACGGTCGTGGTATTGGGGTCGTGACCAACACTGGTATGTATACAGAAGTTGGTAAGATTGCGGATATGTTAGCCAATGCAGACGAAACTGAAACACCATTGAAGCAAAGCTTGGAACAATTATCTAAGGCCTTGACTTACTTGATTATTGTGATTGCCGTTATTACTTTCTTGGTTGGTGTATTCGTTCGTGGTGAACATCCATTAGAAGGCTTGATGGTTGCGGTTGCTCTTGCGGTTGCTGCGATTCCAGAAGGTCTCCCTGCCATTGTAACCATCGTTCTATCTTTGGGAACAACAACCCTTGCCAAACGTAATTCGATTGTTCGTAAATTGCCAGCGGTTGAAACGCTTGGTTCAACAGAAATCATCGCATCTGATAAAACAGGTACTTTGACCATGAACCAAATGACGGTTGAAAAAGTTTATACCAATGGTCAATTGCAAAGCTCTGCAGCTGAGATTGCTGCTAGCAACAATACTCTACGTATCATGAACTTTGCTAATGATACCAAAGTGGACCCATCTGGCAAATTGATTGGGGACCCAACTGAGACTGCTCTTGTACAGTTTGGTTTGGACCACAATTTTGATGTTCGTGAAGTCTTGAAGGATGAGCCTCGTGTGGCTGAATTGCCATTTGACTCAGACCGTAAACTCATGTCGACCATTCATAAGGAAGCTGACGGTTCATACTTTATCGCTGTTAAAGGTGCCCCTGACCAATTGCTCAAACGTGTGACGCGTATTGAAGTCAATGGAGAAGTTCGTCCCATCACAGAAGAAGACAAGAAAGCTATCCTTGCAATCAACAAAGCCTTGGCCAAACAAGCCCTTCGTGTCTTGATGATGGCTTATAAGACAAGCAAGGAAATCCCAACCTTGGAATCTGAAATTGTTGAATCTGACCTCATCTTCTCTGGTTTGGTCGGTATGATTGACCCTGAGCGTCCAGAAGCTGCAGAAGCTGTACGTGTCGCTAAAGAAGCAGGTATCCGTCCGATTATGATCACTGGTGACCACCAAGATACAGCTGAAGCCATTGCCAAACGTCTTGGAATCATCGATCCAAATGATACAGAAGACCACGTCTTTACAGGAGCTGAGTTGAATGAACTCTCTGATGAAGAATTCCAAAAGGTCTTCAAGCAATACTCTGTTTACGCTCGTGTATCACCTGAGCACAAGGTTCGTATCGTGAAAGCATGGCAAAAAGAAGGTAAGGTTGTTGCTATGACAGGTGACGGGGTTAACGATGCGCCTTCACTTAAGACAGCTGACATCGGTATCGGTATGGGGATTACAGGTACAGAAGTTTCTAAGGGAGCTTCTGATATGGTCCTTGCTGATGATAACTTTGCAACCATTATCGTAGCGGTAGAAGAAGGACGTAAGGTCTTCTCAAATATCCAAAAATCAATCCAATACCTCTTGTCTGCCAATATGGCTGAAGTTTTCACCATCTTCTTTGCAACATTGTTAGGTTGGGATGTGCTTCAACCAGTGCATTTGCTATGGATTAACCTGGTAACAGATACGCTACCAGCCATCGCCCTTGGTGTGGAACCAGCTGAACCAGGTGTCATGACCCACAAGCCTCGTGGCCGTAAGTCTAACTTCTTTGATGGCGGTGTCTTCGGAGCTATCATTTATCAAGGGATCTTCCAAACGATGCTAGTTTTAGGTGTTTATGGTTGGGCTCTTCTCTTCCCAGAGCACCAAAGTCATACTGAAATCCATGCGGATGCCCTTACCATGGCTTTTGCAACTCTCGGTTTGATCCAATTGCTCCATGCCTTTAACGTTAAGTCGGTTTACCAATCGATCTTTAAAGTGGGACTCTTTACCAACAAGACCTTTAACTGGTCTATCCCAGTTGCCTTTGTTCTCTTTGTGGTGACAATTTTGGTTCCTGGATTTAATAATCTCTTTCACGTGTCACATTTGAGTTTGACTCAATGGATGGTGGTCGCTGTAGGAGCGCTTATGATTGTAGTCCTTGTTGAGATTGTCAAAGCAATCCAACGAGCACTTGGAAAAGATAAAAACGCTATTTAAACGCATATCAAAAGTCATCTTCGGATGGCTTTTTTGTGTGCAGAGATGTCTGGGCATATTTCTTGAGCCCAGACTGGATTTTTGATAAACTAGACAACAGTTTGAAGAAAGGAAATTTATATTATGAAAAAGTTTTGCTGAAGTAATCGGCACATTTATGCTTGTCTTTATCGGGACTGGCGCGGTTGTTTTTGGAAATGGGACTGAAGGTCTTGGGCATTTAGGAATTGCCTTGGCATTTGGTTTGTCAATTGTCGCAGCTGCATACTCTATTGGGACTGTTTCTGGTGCTCACTTGAATCCTGCTGTTTCTATTGCTATGTTTGTCAACAAACGCTTGTCTTCAAAAGACTTAGTCAACTACATTGTAGCGCAAGTAGTAGGAGCTTTCCTTGCAACTGCTTCTGTCTTCTTCCTTTTGTCCAATTCCGGTATGGCAACCGCTAGTCTTGGTGAAAATGCCTTGGCTAAAGGAGTGACTCCATTTGGCGGTTTCTTGTTTGAAGTGATTGCGTCCTTTATCTTTATCTTGGTCATCATGACAGTGACATCAGCTTCTAAAGGAAACGGGAAAATCGCTGGTCTTGTGATCGGTTTGAGCTTGACCTTGATCATTCTTGTTGGTTTGAACATTACAGGTCTTTCTGTTAACCCAGCTCGTAGCTTGGCTCCTGCACTCTTTGTAGGTGGTGCAGCCCTCCAACAAATTTGGATCTTTATCCTTGCTCCAATCGTTGGTGGTGTCTTGGCAGCGCTTGTTGCAAAGAATCTCCTTGAAACTGAAGCTTAAGCTATTTTAACGAAAAAAAGATTTCGATTCCCTATGGGGTCGAAATCTTTTTCTTTTTAGCAGTCAAGGATGGTTAAAGCCTGACGAAATTCGCTTGCTAACTGCTGTCTTTTGTATTGATGAAATTCAGGTAAATTTTTCACAGCGTTGTAGCGTTTATGAAGACGATACATGTGAGGGATCTTGTACTGTGGATAGGCCTTGAAAAACTCTTCTGTCAGTTGCCATTCGCGAATATAGCCAAGAGGTCGCATGTGATAATGGATGTTATCGATGGCTCTGGAAGGATGGCGATGATGCAAGTGTCCGAAGACGACATCCGCTACCTCGTGCTTTACAAAGTGATCGTGAAAAGCTTGACTACCTAAGAAGGCATTAAATTTCTGAAAGTAGGGGTGGCTAACGAGAAAGTCCTTGTGGGGGACAAAGTGAAGAGCGACGATGATTCTACCATCTAAAGAAGCGAGGAGCTGATCTAATCGGAAGAGAACTTCTTGCGTGATCCTTGGATCATCTAAAGGACGTTCCAATCTTCGATCAAACCAGAAAGTATTCTTGGTACGCAAGTGGGCTTCCTTACTCTTTTCAGGGACAAAGCTATAATCGTACCATCCAGCAAGAGATACTAAATGGCTGTCCCCAAAGGTCTGGACCTGAAAATCATACTGCTTGATTTCTTCTTCTGAAAGAAATAGCATATCGTGATTGCCCAGGTTAAAGGAGACAGGAAGCTGTCTTTGGAGGTCCTGAATGAAGGGAAGGCTTATCTGTTTAAAGTCATTGGAAATGTCACCAGCTAGATGAAGGTGATCAATCTGTTCTTCTTGTAGGACTTGCAGGAGTTGCATGCGTTCGGCCTCGCCAAACTGATTGGAATCCAGGTGCAGGTCACTCATAAAACCAATACGTGTCATAACACTAGTGTATCATAAGTTGATGAGAAAGAGAAAGGTAACCAACATGTAACAAATCTAACAATTATGTAACAAAGGAGGTGACAACAGCTTGGTTTTAAGCGATTTTTTGTGGTCAAATGATTCCTACTATCTCTTACTATGTGCAAATGATGGGGTTTGTGGTATAATAGACTGATACTTAGAAAGAGGTACTTATGGATATTTCAGAAATTCGTCAGAAAATTGACGCGAATCGTGAAAAATTAGCTTCTTTCAGGGGGTCTCTTTGACTTAGAGGGTCTGGAAGAAGAAATTGCCATTTTGGAAAACAAAATGACAGAACCTGATTTTTGGGATGATAATATTGCAGCGCAAAAACGTCCCAGGAATTAAATGAGTTGAAACAAACCTATGAGAATTTCCATCAAATGACAGACTTGTTTGATGAATCCGAAATCCTTCTTGAGTTTCTCTCAGAAGATGAATCCGTTCACGAAGAGCTAGAAGAGAAGTTGATAGAGTTGGATAAGATGATGACCAGTTATGAAATGACGCTTCTCTTATCAGAACCCTATGATAATAATAATGCAATCTTGGAAATCCATCCGGGATCTGGTGGTACTGAGGCTCAGGACTGGGGAGATATGCTTCTTCGGATGTATACCCGCTTCGGAAATGCTCATGGCTTCAAGGTGGAAGTCTTGGACTACCAGGCAGGAGACGAGGCTGGGATTAAATCCGTTACCTTGTCTTTCGAAGGACCGCATGCCTATGGCTTGTTGAAATCTGAAATGGGCGTTCACCGTTTGGTACGGATCTCGCCATTCGACTCAGCTAAACGTCGCCATACATCCTTCACATCAGTTGAAGTGATGCCAGAATTGGATGATACCATTGAAGTGGAAGTCCGAGATGATGATATCAAGATGGATACCTTCCGTTCGGGTGGAGCTGGTGGACAAAATGTCAACAAGGTTTCTACAGGTGTTCGTTTGACTCACATCCCAACAGGGATTGTAGTTGCTTCGACGGTTGACCGGACTCAGTACGGAAACCGTGACCGTGCAATGAAAATGTTGCAGGCGAAACTTTATCAATTGGAGCAAGAAAAGAAGGCAGCTGAAGTGGACTCCTTAAAGGGTGATAAAAAAGAAATCACCTGGGGAAGTCAGATTCGCTCCTACGTCTTTACACCATATACTATGGTGAAGGATCACCGTACAAGCTATGAAGTAGCCCAAGTTGATAAAGTAATGGACGGAGATATTGATGGCTTTATTGATGCCTATTTAAAATGGCGTCTCAATTAAAGTCCTCCTTCTATATAAAATGTGGAAAGGAATTTTCAATACATGTCAATGATTGAAATGAAAGATGTTGTCAAAAAGTATGACAACGGAACGACAGCTCTTCGAGGAGTGACCGTTCATATTGAACCAGGAGAATTTGCCTATATTGTAGGACCTTCTGGTGCAGGTAAATCAACCTTTATTCGCTTGCTTTACCGTGAGGTGAAGCATGATAAAGGTAGCTTGAAAGTTGCTGGTTTTGATTTAGATAAAGTCAAAAAACGCGATATTCCGATGTTGCGTCGGAACGTTGGGGTAGTCTTCCAAGACTACAAATTGCTTCCTAAAAAGACCGTTTATGAAAATATTGCCTACGCAATGGAAGTAATCGGAGAGCGTCGTCGTAACATTAAAAAACGCGTAATGGAAGTTTTAGACCTTGTTGGTTTGAAACACAAGGTTCGTTCATTCCCAAATGAGCTTTCAGGTGGTGAGCAACAACGGATCGCTATCGCGCGTGCCATCGTCAACAATCCTAAAGTATTGATTGCGGACGAACCAACAGGGAACTTGGACCCAGATAACTCTTGGGAAATTATGAACCTCTTAGAGCGAATTAATTTGCAAGGTACCACTGTTTTGATGGCGACTCATAATAGCCAAATTGTAAATACACTTCGTCACCGTGTTATCGCCATTGAAAATGGCCGTGTTGTACGGGATGAAGCGGAAGGAGAGTACGGATACGATGATTAGAAGATTTTTCCGCCATCTCATTGAATCATTTAAAAGTTTAAAACGGAATGGCTGGATGACCATTGCTGCGGTTAGTTCGGTGATGATTACACTTGGACTTGTAGCGATTTTTGCCTCAGTTATTGCGAATACGATCAAGCTATCAGATGATATTCAAAATAGTGTACGGATTGTTGTCTATATGCGCAAGGATATCCAAGATCAAAGCCAGCAGATCGAAAAAGAAGGCCAGATGGTTGATAATGAGGACTACAAGAAAGTCTATAATGCGTTGACAGCCATGAAGAATGTTGATAAAGTTGAGTTCTCTAGCAAGGAAGAACAATATGAAAACTTGATCAAGACTGCCGGTAACAACTGGAAAATTTTTGACGGAGATGCCAATCCACTCTATGACGCCTATTTTGTAGAGACAACGGCTCCTAAGTATGTAAAAGAAGTTTCCAAGGCCGCTAAGAAAATCGAAGGGGTGTCTGAAGTAAAAGATGGGGGAGTTGATACTCAACGTCTCTTTGCTCTCGGGAACTTCATCCGTATTTGGGGCTTGATTGGTGCTGGTTTACTAATCTTTATCGCGGTCTTCTTGATTTCTAATACGATTCGGATTACCATTATTTCACGAAGTCGAGAAATCAAGATTATGCGTCTGGTAGGTGCTAAGAGTGGCTATATTCGTGCGCCATTCCTTCTGGAAGGTGCCTGGGATTGGCTTGATTGGTGCAATTCCACCAGCTCTCTTGCTTTATTATGTCTATAATATTGTCTACAAGTCTATGTACAATACCCTACAAGATCAGAAATTGTTCTTATATAGTCCAAACCTTCTTGTTCCGATTATGGTCGGAGGACTGTTTGGTCTCGGTATTTTAATTGGAGCGATTGGCTCATCTATTTCAATGAGACGTTTCTTGAAGATTTAAGAATATACAAAAAAGGAAGTTCAGATGAACTTCCTTTTTTATCGATTTCGAAAGAAGGGATTAAACATTTTTTCATGACCGATAGTGGTATCATTCCCATGTCCTGGGTATACTGCGTAAGAGGATGGAAGAGTGAGCAATTGTGTCTCAATACTTTCAAGGAGTTGGGGACCACTTCCTGTCGGCAAATCGGTCCGTCCAATAGTTTCTCGGAAAAGGGCATCTCCTGTCAAGACAAGGTGGTCATCAGGAAAGACCAAGGAGACCCCTCCGATGGAATGTCCTGGTGTGTGAAGGACATAAAAATGGAAATTCTTCAAATGATAATCTGTTCGGTAGTCATAAAGTTCTTCGGCTGGCTGACAGACCACATCCATTAAATCAGAATGGCGGTCTAGTCCGGAAAGATTGTCCACAGGACTTTGAAGCCAGGCTGCTTCATGAGCATCTACATAAACAGGTGGATGGCCATAAGATTCCCGCACCTTCTCTAAACTCATGATATGGTCGTAGTGGGTATGGGTGAGGAGAATAGCAGCAATTGGTTTTGCGAGTTGATCGATGCAGCTGCGAATTTGTTCCCAGGCACTCCCGGGATCAACGACCAGAAGATAGTCCTCGTTTTCAAGCAAGTAGGTGTTTTCATAAGCGATGGGATTGACAATGCGGTGGATTTTCATAAGAGCTCCTTTCTCTATTAGTCTATCAAAAAAATATTGTAAAATAGCTGACAAAAAAACGCCTTTAGAAACCGAAGAATTGTCGCTTGGCTGGATTTGGTCCTTTCAATGTCATAAAAATACCAAGCAAAGCGAGTCGGAAAATGATATAATTTTTAAGTGCTATGACGACGAATGTTAAAAAGAAAATATGCTGTCGTGGACCTGGAAGCGACCAGTGCAAGCAAAGCAATGCAAAAAAATTATTCAAATCGGGATTGTCATCATTCAAGATGGGCAGATTGTAGAGACCTATGAGACTGATGTCAATCCGCATGAGGAACTAGACGAACATATTCGCCAACTGACTGGGATTACCAATCAGCAACTAAAGAAGGCCCCTGACTTTTTCACAGGTAGCCAGACAAGTATACGAACTGATTGAAGATGCTGTCTTTGTGGCTCATAATGTCAAATTTGATGCCAATCTCTTTGGCAGAATCATTGTTTTGGGAAGGCTTTGAGCTCATAACCCCCGGATCGATACGGTTGAATTGGCCCAAGTCTTTTTCCCAACCCTAGAAAGATATAATTTAAGTAGCCTGTGTGAAGAATTGGCGATTCCTCTAGACCATGCCCACTCAGCTATTTCTGATGCGCAAGCAACCGCCCAGCTATTTCTTAAGCTTCGTGAAACGATTGCTTCCTTACCAAGAGAATTGGTGGAAACCTTGCTGTCATTTTCTGATAATCTGATTTACGAGTCGAGACTCTTGATAGAGGATGCGTTCGAGGATACGGGAGCTTTTCATAAAGAGGACTTGACATCTCACCATGGGATTTTTCTTCGTAAGCTTCTGATCAAAAGAGATGCCAAGAATTTTTCTGATCAGTTTGCTATTAATATCCAGTTAATGGGTATGGAACCCCGTCCCTTGCAGCAAGAGTTTGCCCAGTCAATTGAAGAAAGTCTTCAGTCTTCGAGAGAAGTAGCAACCTTTGTCGAGGGACCTACTGGGATTGGAAAAACCTATGGCTACCTTCTTTCCTTACTAGCGCATACAAGGGACCAGATTGTCGTCAGTGTTCCAACCAAGGTCTTACAAGACCAGATTATGCAGCAGGAGGCTAAGATGATTGAGGACGTTTTTCAGACATCTTTTCATAGCCTAAAGAGTCCTCAAAATTATTTAAAACTAGATGAGTTCTTTCGAATCTTGCATGAACCAGAGGAAAATCGTCTATGGAATCGGTTCAAAATGCAATTGCTAGTCTGGTTGACCCAAACAAGGACGGGTGATCTAAACGAAGTGGGACAGCTTCATCGTTACGGGAATTTTGTTCAACGAATCCGTCATGATGGGAAGCTATCAAAAAAATCTTTATTTTACACAGAAGATTTTTGGCGTCTCGGTCAAGAAAAAGCCAAAATGAGTCGAGTCTTGCTCACCAATCATGCCTATTTATTGACTCGATTAGAGGATGATCCTTCTCTAGTAGAAAATCGGACTCTAGTGGTGGATGAAGCACAAAAACTTTATTTTTCATTAGAGCAGTTTTCAAGGGCTTCCTTATCATTATCAGATTTCATGCTAGATCTGCAACGGGAGATAGAAATAGAAAAATCCTTGCTGAAACGACGGATCCTTGAGAGTCTCCAATTTGAATTGAATGCTCTACTCAAACATCTTGAATCGGGTAGCAGAAAGGTCGAACTAACACCGGAACAGGTGAAAAAAATTCGCCAGGATTTATCTGAACTAGATAGTCCGGTCTTGGCTGCATTAAAAACGGTCTTTGATCCTCGTTTTCAAATTTTTTGGATTGATCGTACACAAGAGAATCAGCATCCGATAATTCGCTTGCAGTCTGGAAGAGAGGGCTTGGTTTCCCTTCAAGACTTTATTCCAACAACTACCAGACTTCTCTTGGTCTCAGCTACCTTATCCATTAGTAAAAAGGTCAATCTAGCCTCGATTTTAGGAATTGAGAATTACCAATTCATTGGGAAAGAACTGTCCTATCATCAAGGGCAAACCATCTTCATCGATCGAGAATTTCCTGATTTGACCAATTTGACGCAAGAGGAATTAGCTGGCTCTTTAGCAAGTTATTTGGATGATCTAGCAGCTACTGGCTTGCCTCTCTTTGCCTTGTTCACTTCCAAGGACTTGCTTTTAGCAACTTCTCAGCTGATGACAGTGGGGCATCTGGCTCAGTATAAGAATGGTGAAGCAGCAACTATTAAACGCCGATTTGATAGAGGGGAAGCTTCCGTCCTTTTAGGATCCGGTAGTTTTTGGGAAGGGGTCGATTTTGCCCAGCAAGCAAAAATCATTCAAGTCATTCCTCGCATTCCTTTTGATAATCCAAGTGATTTCTTTGTACAAAAGCTGCATGAAACCTTGCGCCTAGAAGGGAAAAATCCTTTCTATGATTATAGTTTGCCACTAGCTATCTTACGCTTGAAGCAGGCTCTTGGACGCTCGAGTCGTTCGAGCGAGCAAGAATCTCTGGTCATTTTATTAGATCAACGCTTATTAAATCGTCAATATGGTTCGCAGATTCAAGCTAGTTTAGAGAAAATAGCTCCTCTTGTCATTGCTAAGACAGGAGAAGTAAAAGAAGTTGTTGAACAATTTAGGAGTTAACATGAATCAAAAACCCAATGGAACTCAGTATGTTCCCGGTCTCTTGCTAGCCGCTCTCACAGCAGGATTATCTATGGTGTTAGGAAAAGCAGTACCTATCCTTGGCTCTAGTCTCTTTGCTATCCTATGTGGGATCCTCTTGAATGCTAGTCAACTCTTGCCTCAAAATAGCAGGCCGGGACTAGCCTATTCAGGGAAAAAACTCTTGCAATATTCCATTATTTTAATGGGCTTTACTTTGTCCTTTCAAAAGGTGACCCAATTGGGCCTGTCTTCTTTGGTCATTAGTTTACCGACCATCAGTATTGCCTTTCTCTCTGCTTTTGCAATGGGCTACCTCTTAAAAGCTCCAAAGATCTTAACAGCCTTGGTTGGAATGGGGACAGCTATTTGTGGAGGCTCTGCAATCGCGGCAGCCTCTCCCGTTCTAGAAGCTGATGAAAATGACATCGCTCTGTCCATGTCGACCATCTTTTTCTTTAATATCCTAGCGGTTTTCCTCTTTCCTTTCTTTGGTCACCTCCTTGCTATGACGGACCGGCAATTTGGTTTTTGGGCAGGAACGGCCATTAATGATACCTCATCTGTTGTAGCGGCCGCATTTTCCTATAGTAAAGCAGCGGGTGAAGTGGCTACGGTTGTAAAGTTGACCCGAGCTCTGATGATAATTCCTATCTGTTTTGGGATGTTGGGACTAAAACTTCTAGGACGGTCGAAACAGGATCGAGAAGGCAAGCAAGTGGCATTGAGTAAAATTGTTCCTTGGTTTATTTTTTACTTCCTTTTGGCCTCTTTAGTGACGTCCTTTGGGTGGTTTCCGAGTTCTTGGATTCCCTTCTGTAAATGGCTGTCCCAATATTTGATGGCTATGGCCTTGGTTGGCATTGGAAGTCAAGTGTCTATTCAGGCCTTCCGTAAGCAGGGGGTTGCTCCTCTCCTCATCGGACTTGTGGCCTGGCTAGCTGTATCCATTTCTAGTTTGCTACTTCAACACGTTTTAAGAATCTAAATGAAAGGGAGATGAAATGAAGAGACGTCAGTCTTTCAAACTTAGAGGAGATTTCTCCTTGATCACCACTGTTTTGTTATTATTAGCATTTGGTGTGGTGTCAGTCTACATTGCAGTTTCGAATGATTATCCTGACTTGGTTTGGTCTATTTTAGGCCAACAGGTTGCCTGGATTGTTTTAGGATGTATGATTAGTTTTGTCGTTATGCTCTTTAATACAGAATTTTTATGGAAAGTAACGCCCTATTTGTATGTCTTTGGCTTGGTCTTAATGGTCTTGCCCCTTTATTTTTACAACCCAAACCTGGTTGCTTCGACCGGTTCTAAAAACTGGGTGGCTTACAAGGGGATCAGCCTTTTTCAGCCATCAGAGTTTATGAAAATTTCTTATATCTTGATGGTCTCTCGTGCGATTGTTCATTTTTTACGAAACAATAGGGAAGAAGATCGGACGCTAAAAAAAGACTTTTTTCTCATTCTCCAAATTGCTGCCTATACCATACCGGTCCTAGGGCTTCTAGCCTTTCAACATGATTTTGGAACCTCCTTGGTATTTATGGCTATCTTCTCAGGAGTAGTCCTTATTTCAGGGGTCTCTTGGAAAATCATTTTACCAGTCTTTTTGACCCTCGCAGGTGGAATTGCTCTCTTTTTGGCCGTCTTTCTATCCGACGGTGGGCGGGCCTTTCTCCATCAAACTCTGGGGATGCCCACCTATCAGATGAACCGCATTTTAGCCTGGTTGAATCCTTTTGATTATGCACAAACCATGACCTTCCAACAGGCTCAGGGACAGCTGGCCATTGCCAGCGGTGGTCTATTGGGGCAAGGTTTTAATGTATCTAATCTGTTGATCCCGGTCAGGGAGAGTGATATGATTTTTACGGTCATCGCGGAAGATTTTGGATTTGTAGGAGGACTGTGCCTCCTTCTCTTATACATGTTTCTAGTTTATAAGATGTTGCGCATTACCCTGAAATCTAATAATCAATTTTACACCTATATCTCAACTGGTTTCATCATGATGCTGGTCTTCCACATATTTGAGAATATTGGGGCTGTAACGGGGATCTTGCCTCTCACTGGAATTCCCTTGCCATTTATCTCACAAGGAGGATCCGCTATTGTGAGTAACCTTATTGGGATTGGTTTATTATTATCCATGAGCCATCAAAATAGGGTGAGTGAAGAACGGAAAAAAGAAAGTCGACTATTGAGACAGAAACAATTGAGTCGACTACACGAGAAAGGAATAATTTGATATGACAAAAGTAGCAGTGATGTTAGCAAATGGTTTCGAGGAAATCGAAGCCTTGACCGTTGTCGATGTTTTGCGAAGAGCAGCAATCGAGTGTTTGATGGTTGGATTTGATCCGGAAGTGACAGGTTCCCATGGGATCACAGTGAAGGTTGATGAGGTCTGGTCCGGTTCGTTGGATCATTTTGATGGCATTGTCCTTCCAGGAGGGATGCCGGGAGCAGCAAATCTACGCGACCATGAGGGCTTGATTCAGTCTTTAAAAGAAGCCCATGAACAAGGAAAAAGTCTAGCAGCTATTTGTGCAGCTCCGATTGTGTTGGATCGAGCTGGACTACTTGATGAAAAACGCTATACCTGCTATGATGGCTTCGAAAAAGAAATTGGAAGAGAGCATTATGTGAAGGAAGCAGTGGTTCAGGATGGTCACATCTTGACCAGTCGGGGTCCTGCGACAGCACTTGCTTTTTCCTATGCCCTGGTCAACCATTTTGGTGGAGATGCCACAGCATTGAGAGAAGGGATGCTCTATCAAGATGTTTTTGGAACATCGGCCCCTTAGTTGTTGAGAAGAAAAATGAAGGTAGGAAAATTCCTGTCTTCATTTTTTTATAGGCTAGTTTTGTCAAAATATAAATGCTTTTTGAATGAAAGTAAAACAGGTGGGAGATGACTGTAAAAAAACCGTGAAAACATTGACTTTACAAGCAATTTTTTGAAAATTATGGTATAATTGAAGCTATGGATTATCATGATTTTATATGGGATCTTGGTGGGACTTTATTGGACAATTATGAGACCTCTACAAAAGCTTTTGTAGCGACCTTACAGTATTTCCAAAGGGAGGCTGATCATGATTCCGTTTATGCAGCTTTAAAGGTTTCCACGGATTATGCTGTTCAGCAGTTTGCCTCAGACCTTCCAGACTTTTTGGGAGAGTATAAACAGCGAGAGAAAGAAGCTCTTGAAATCCCCTGCTTATTCGAGGGGACTGAGGAGTTATTGCATCGTCTAACAGCTGTAGGAGCCCGTCATTTTTTGGTTTCTCACCGTGACCATCATGTAGAGACCATCTTAGAAAAAACAGGGATTCGTCATTACTTTACAGAAGTTGTGACTGCTGATGATGGTTTTCCACGTAAACCAGATCCTACGTCCATGTTGTATCTAAAAGACAAGTATGCGATTGAGTCTGGCTTGGTGATTGGAGATCGCCCGATTGATATCGAAGCTGGTCAGAGAGCTGGCATGGCGACCTATTTGTTCGACTCAATGGATCAATTAAGTGCCTATATTTTTAATTAGAAAAGGGAAAGAATGACAGAAGAATTGAAGCAAGAAACGACTGGTCAAGAATATGATGCCAGTCAGATTCAGGTTTTAGAAGGTTTAGAAGCAGTTCGGATGCGTCCGGGGATGTATATCGGATCCACTTCTAAAGAAGGTCTTCACCATTTGGTCTGGGAAATCGTCGATAACTCAATCGATGAGGCCCTTGCAGGCTTTGCTAGCCATATCGAAGTCTTTATCGAAGCGGACAATTCGATTACAGTCGTCGATGATGGACGGGGTATTCCGGTTGATATTCAAGAAAAAACGGGCCGTCCAGCGGTTGAGACTGTCTTTACCGTTCTCCATGCGGGAGGAAAATTTGGCGGTGGTGGTTACAAGGTTTCTGGTGGACTCCATGGAGTTGGATCATCCGTCGTAAATGCCTTGTCGACTCAGTTGGATGTGCACGTCCATAAGAATGGTCAAATTCATTACCAAGAATACAAACGCGGTCAAGTCGTTGCAGATCTTGAAGTAATCGGTGAAACAGATCGAACTGGTACAACTGTTCACTTTACTCCAGACCCAGAGATTTTCACAGAAACAACCGTCTTTGATTTTGACAAGTTGAACAAACGGATTCAAGAATTAGCCTTCTTGAACCGTGGCTTACGGATCTCGATCACGGACAAGCGTGAAGGGCAGGAGCAAACGAAAGATTACCACTATGAGGGTGGGATTGCTAGTTATGTAGAATACATCAACGAAAACAAGGATGTCATCTTCGAAACTCCGATTTATACCGATGGAGAATTGGATGATATCACGGTTGAAGTAGCCATGCAGTACACGACTGGTTATCACGAAACCGTTATGAGTTTTGCCAATAACATCCATACCCATGAAGGGGGAACTCATGAACAAGGTTTCCGTACAGCTTTGACCCGTGTTATCAACGACTATGCGCGTAAGAATAAGCTTCTCAAGGACAATGAAGAAAATCTAACAGGGGAAGATGTCCGGGAAGGATTGACAGCAGTGATTTCTGTCAAACACCCAAATCCACAGTTTGAAGGACAAACCAAGACCAAACTTGGAAACTCTGAAGTGGTGAAGATTACCAACCGCTTGTTCAGCGATGCCTTCTCTGATTTCTTGTTGGAAAATCCGCAGATTGCCAAGAAAATTGTCGAAAAGGGAATTTTGGCTGCCAAAGCACGTGTTGCTGCTAAGCGCGCCCGTGAAGTCACCCGTAAGAAATCTGGTTTAGAAATCTCAAACCTTCCTGGTAAATTAGCAGACTGTTCATCTAACAATCCAGCTGAGACAGAACTCTTCATCGTCGAAGGAGACTCTGCCGGAGGATCTGCTAAATCAGGTCGAAACCGCGAATTCCAGGCAATTCTCCCTATTCGTGGGAAAATCCTCAATGTTGAAAAAGCCAGCATGGACAAGATTTTAGCCAATGAAGAAATTCGTAGCCTTTTCACAGCTATGGGAACCGGTTTTGGTGCAGAATTTGACGTATCGAAAGCTCGTTATCAAAAATTAGTCATCATGACAGATGCCGATGTCGATGGAGCTCATATTCGAACCCTCCTCTTGACCTTGATCTATCGCTATATGAAACCAGTTTTGGAGGCAGGCTATGTTTACATCGCCCAACCACCAATCTATGGTGTAAAAGTCGGTAGTGAGATCAAAGAATACATCCAACCAGGAGCCAACCAAGAAGCAGAATTGGCTGAAGCCTTGGAGCGCTATTCTGAAGGTCGTTCCAAACCAACGATTCAACGATACAAAGGTTTGGGTGAGATGGATGATCATCAGCTCTGGGAAACAACGATGAACCCAGAACACCGCCTCATGGCGCGTGTGACAGTTGATGATGCAGCAGAAGCAGATAAAATCTTTGATATGCTCATGGGGGATCGAGTAGAACCTCGCCGTGAATTTATCGAAGAAAATGCCGAATATAGTACACTTGATGTATAAAATTCTGCGATATTTGCCAATTATTCGAATATTTATGATATAATAACTACGATTACTTTCAAGTAATTTAATGAAGGAGTTTTTATATGTCTAGTGGACTAATTATTCTCATTATTGTCATTGGGGTCCTCTTGGTTTTAGGATATGTAGTGGCAGTCTTATTGAGAAAGCGTAACGAAGCCTTACTGGCATCTCTGGAAGAACGGAAAGAAGAGTTGTATAACCTTCCGGTAAATGATGAAGTAGAGGCTGTGAAGAATATGCATTTGATTGGTCAAAGTCAAGTTGCATTTCGTGAATGGAATCAAAAATGGGTGGACCTATCCCTCAATTCTTTTGCTGATATCGAGAACAACCTCTTTGAAGCAGAAGGCTACAATAATTCTTTCCGCTTCTTAAAAGCAAAGCAAGCGATTGGAAATATTGAGAGTCAGGTTCAATTGATTGATGAAGATATCAAGGCCATCCGTCAAGCTTTATCTGAATTAAAAGAAAAAGAAGAGAAGAATAGTGGACGGGTTGTTCATGCCTTGGATATGTTTGAAAACTTGCAAAAACAAGTAGCTTCTGATCCGGACGCATACGGCCCAGCGCTTCCCGAAATCGAGAAGCAAGCTGAAAATATTCAAGTTGAGTTTTCAAAATTTGTAACCTTGAATTCATCAGGTGACCCTGTTGAAGCTGCTGAAATTTTGGATACAGCTGAAAACCACATTGTAGCTTTGACGCATATTGTTGAAAAAGTTCCTGCAATTGTGAAGGATGTCCAAACAACTCTTCCTGATCAATTGGAAGATTTGGAAGCTGGTCATCGCAAACTTTTGGAATCTGGTTATCATTTTACAGAGACTGATTTGGAAGCACGTTTCCAACAATTGCATGCAGCTTTGAAAGCCAACCTACAAAATGTTGCTGCTCTTGAATTAGATAATGCGCTCTATGAAAATGAGCAGATTCAAGAAGAAATCAACGCCTTGTATGATATTTTCACTCGTGAAATTGAATCGCACAAAGTTGTTGAAAAAAATTGGTCAAAGCCTTACCAGGTTACCTTGCCCATGCGAAGGAAAAATAACAAGCGTTTAGCAGAAGAAGTTGAACGTCTCAGCAAAAACATTTGAAAGCAAAGAACTCAAGGAAAATCATTTGAAGGAGTTAGAAGCTGAATTAACAGCTCAAGAGCTCGTTGTAGAAGATGCCTTGAAGGATACATCTGAAACTCAAAAAGCCTACTCTATCCTTCAAGAAGAGTTAGAAGCGATTGAAGAACGTCTGAAAGAGATTGAAGATGATCAAATTGCATTGAGCGAAACCTTGTCTAAGATTGAGAAAGACGACACCAATGCTCGTCAAAAGGTAAATATCTACGCAAATCGTTTACATGCCATTAAGCGTTACATGGATAAGCGTAACTTACCTGGAATTCCTCAATCCTTCCTTACTATCTTCTTCACTGCAAGTGATAACACAGAAGCTCTCTTGGCTGAGTTAGAAGGTCGTCGTGTCAATATTGAAAACGCCAACCGTCTCCTGGATATTTTGACCAACGATATGACAGAGTTAGAGGAAGAAACTTACAAATTAGTACAATATGCTACTCTAACAGAGCAGTTGCTTCAATACTCAAATCGCTATCGTTCATTCGACGATCATGTCCAAGCAGCGTTTGATGAAGCCTTGTACATCTTTGAAAAAGAGTATGACTATCCTGCTTCATTCAAAGTCATTTCAGAAGCATTGGAAACAGTTGAACCAGGAGTAACAGAGAGATTTGTTACCTCATTTGAAAAAAACAAGAGAATCCATCCGATTTCTAATCTAAAAACATCCAGGAGAATATTCCTGGATGTTTTTTTATGGAAATGAAGCTGTGATGGGAAAGGGAAGGATAGAAAAAGGAGATGAGTCCATGAAAGTTTTAATTGCTCCAGATTCATTCAAAGAAAGCTTACCTGCGAAAGATGTAGCGGAAATTATTGCAGAAGGCTTGCGTCAGTCTCTCCTCCATGTAGAACCGGTCACCTGTCCTGTTGGAGATGGTGGGGAAGGGACAGTGGATGCCATCAGCTACTCATTGGGATTGAAGGAAACTTTTACCCTTGTCACAGGTCCATTTGGAGAGCCGGTAGAAATGCGGTATATGGAGAAGGATTCTTTGGCTCTCTTTGAAGTAGCCGACTTGATCGGTTTAGGAAAAATTCCAGTTGATCAACGCCGTCCACTTGACCTAGAGACCCGAGGAATTGGTGAACTGATTTGTTTTTTAATCAAACAGGGGAAAAAGGAGATTTATATCGGGGTTGGAGGAACCGCGACCAATGATGGGGGCCTGGGACTTGCAGCAGGTCTAGGTTACCAATTCTATGATAGAGTAGGAAGAGAATTAAAGGCCTGTGGACAAAGTCTTTTAGAATGGGATTCCATCCGTAAAGAGGAAGCGTTCAAGATCCCAGACAATGTCCAGATACAGATCTTAGCAGATGTTTCCAATCCCTTATGTGGACTAAATGGTGCGACCTATATTTTTGGAAAACAAAAGGGGCTCAGTCCCAATATGTTTGAGCAAGTGGATCAAGCTATTTACAGCTTTTACGAAAAGCACTGTCCAAGTATTTTGACTCAAGCAGGGATGGGAGCTGGTGGAGGTCTTGCTGCGGGTCTTTGTGCCTTCGCGCAAGCGAGGCTGGTATCAGGGATTGATAGCTGTTTAGATTTGATCGACTTTGACTCCAAAGTAGCCAATGCAGACATGGTCATTGTCGGTGAAGGACGACTGGACCATCAGAGTCTATCCGGGAAAGCTCCGATAGGGGTTGCGAGACGAACCCCAAAAGGAATCCCAGTAATAGCCATTTGTGGTAGTCTTGCAGATGATTTACCAAGTCTCCCATTTGAAAATATAGTCGGTGCTTTTTCCAGTACGAAACATCCCGATAGTATAGAGCAACTTCTGAAGGATGCGAGGGAAAATCTTCTCTTTACAGCTAGAAATATCGGAAATCTATTAGGCATAGAAAAAAGCGGTTAAACCGCTTTTTTCCATCTAATGTTTAATACTAATAAAATGTCTAAGGGACAGCTCTGATCAACCAAACCATTTTTTCCAAAGAGAAGGTTTGGTCGGCTTCTTTTCTTCCTCCCAGAGATCCGAAAAAGCAGTTCGGAGGTCCTTGTCAGTAGTGGTCACTGGTGCATCTGTATGAATCACGAGCCCAAAAGGAGAGGAGTCGTGTTCCTCCGAAACAATTGTAGCCTGGCAACCAAATTCTTTTGCTTGTTTTAGATAGCTCAACTGGACGCTAGAATCAACATTTGGAGAGATCTTTACAAAGAGAGGGTTAGCTTGTTCATTCAAGCTTTTCAGCACCTTCAAAAAGCCCTTCTGAAGCTGAGGACTATTGCTTGTTTTTAAATCGGCATATCCTAGAACGCGCTCTTCAAATGTACCTAGAAAGCGACGCTGTTCATCAGGATTTAATTTTAGGCCACCGTTAGCCTTTTCCATAATTTCTTTAGATAGATCAGTCATAAGAATAGTATATCATACTTTAGGTTGAAAATGCCAAACGAATAAAGGCTGTTCCAAACAAAAAGAAAGCGATTTCTTGATAAAGTTAAGGAAAATCTGCACAAAGATAACGTTTTTTCTTGAAAAACGCGTATTTTTAAGGTATCATAGAGGTGTAAAAAATTTAAACTCAAAGGAGAGTAAGAAATGTCAATTATTACTGATGTTTACGCTCGCGAAGTCCTAGACTCACGCGGTAACCCAACACTTGAAGTAGAAGTTTATACTGAATCAGGTGCTTTCGGACGTGGTATGGTTCCATCTGGAGCTTCTACTGGTGAACACGAAGCAGTTGAACTTCGCGACGGTGACAAATCTCGTTACGGTGGTCTTGGAACTCAAAAAGCTGTTGACAATGTAAACAACATCATTGCTGAAGCAATCATCGGTTACGATGTTCGTGATCAACAAGCTATTGACCGTGCAATGATCGCTCTTGACGGTACTCCTAACAAAGGTAAATTGGGTGCGAACGCAATCCTTGGTGTGTCTATCGCTGTAGCTCGTGCTGCTGCTGACTACCTTGAAATCCCACTTTACAGCTACCTTGGTGGATTCAACACTAAAGTTCTTCCAACTCCAATGATGAACATCATCAACGGTGGTTCTCACTCAGATGCTCCAATCGCTTTCCAAGAGTTTATGATCTTGCCAGTTGGTGCACCTACATTTAAAGAAGCTCTTCGTTACGGTGTTGAAATCTTCCACGCTCTTAAGAAAAATCCTTAAATCACGTGGTTTGGAAACCGCCGTAGGTGACGAAGGTGGATTCGCTCCTCGTTTCGAAGGAACTGAAGATGGTGTTGAAACTATCCTTGCTGCGATCGAAGCTGCTGGATATGTACCAGGTAAAGACGTATTCATCGGGTTTGACTGTGCATCATCAGAATTCTACGATAAAGAACGTAAAGTCTACGACTACACTAAATTCGAAGGTGAAGGCGCTGCTGTTCGTACATCTGCAGAACAAATCGACTACCTTGAAGAATTGGTTAACAAATACCCAATCATCACTATCGAAGATGGTATGGATGAAAACGACTGGGAAGGTTGGAAAGCTCTTACTGAACGTCTTGGTAAGAAAGTACAATTGGTTGGTGACGACTTCTTCGTAACTAACACTGACTACCTTGCACGTGGTATCCAAGAAGGTGCTGCTAACTCAATCCTTATCAAAGTTAACCAAATCGGTACTCTTACTGAAACTTTCGAAGCTATCGAAATGGCTAAAGAAGCTGGTTACACTGCCGTTGTATCACACCGTTCAGGTGAAACTGAAGATTCAACAATCGCTGACATCGCAGTTGCAACAAACGCAGGACAAATCAAGACTGGTTCACTTTCACGTACTGACCGTATCGCTAAATACAACCAATTGCTTCGTATCGAAGACCAACTTGGTGAAGTAGCTGAATACCGTGGATTGAAATCATTCTACAACCTTAAGAAATAATCTAGTTAACTAGATACAAAAGATCCTTGAGTTTTCTCAAGGATCTTTTTTGTTATCGAGCCAAACAAAAAATCCTCAACTAGATAGTTGAGGAATCGTTTTATTAGAACAAGCCTTTGATTTTATCAACAGCACCACTGACGAGATCGTTTCCAGCAACAAGAGCTTTCGCTTGTTCTAAGTAGTCACCAAGGTTATCCTTGTTGTCATCGATAAATTTTTTAGCAGCATTGAAATCTTTCTTTTCGATCATTTCTTTGACTTGGTTAAACAAATCCATTGGGTTCATGAGGTTTCTCCTATAAACTATTTATTAATATCACTATTTAATCATTTTTTAACCAAACTAGCAAGCGTTTGATTGTTAGTTGAAGAGGACACAAACCGCCTCTGGTACGTGGAAATCATGGCTTAATTCAGTCAATCTACCACTCGCTTTGTCGCGTTTAAAAACAGTAGCATTGTCTGAATCTTGATGGACAGCAATGAGATATTCTTGGTCCGGACTAAGAATGAAATCACGTGGATTGAGTCCATTGGTTGGAACGATTTCCAGAAGCACTAAGCTACCATCTGCCAAGATTTCATAAACTGCAATGGAGTTATGGGCACGATTTGAGGCATAGAGGAATTTCCCATCCTCTGAGAGGCGAATAGCAGCGGCCCATTTTTGACCTTCATACTCTTTAGGTAGGGTTGAGATGGTTTGGAAATGTTCAAAGTAGCCAAGTCCGTCATAGAAAAGGACATCGATGGTAGCGTTTAATTCGTTAATGAGGTAGGCGGTCTTGTAATGAGAGTGGAAAATGATATGACGTGGACCAGCACCTGGAGCTGTTTGATAGGTTTGAGTCTTCGTTAGTTTACCAAGATCATCGACTTGATAGACCACTACTTGATCGGTACCCAAATCACAAGTGATGAGTAGCTTATCGGGAGTGAGATCTGCATAATGTACATGGGGACTCGCTTGGTTTTCGTGAGGTCCAGAACCCTGATGAGTCGCTTGGTCGACAAAGGTTAAATGACCATCTTCATGGATGCGATATGAGAGGACTTGTCCCTTGTGGTAGTTAGCTCCATAGACCAAGCCACGCGCCTCATCAACAGAGACATAACAGAGGGGCGCCCCTTCCTCGACCACATGATTGATTAACTGGTGATCAGGACTAAAGCTTGCAATGCCGCCAAGACCTTGCTCCGCACCCACACTGTATAAGAAACCAGCTTTTGAAAAAGCGAGATAGGTTGGGTTTGGCTCTTGAGCAACTAGTTCTAAGTCGCTAAGTTGACCAGTTCTTTCATCGAAGGAAGCCTTATAAATTCCTTTAGAGTCTCGTTTGGTATAGGTTCCGAAATAAATATCTTGCATCACATGCACCTCGACTTTGTTGATAGCTCCATTATATCAGAAAAGAAGGGGATGGAAAACGATTAGGTGAAGGATTGACAAGCTAAGCATTAAAAAAAAGCTCACATTTCAGCTATATCGTGAAATTATGGACTAAAAATGCTAAAATAAAGACAGATTGAAAACGAAGGAGATTCCCGTGGAACATAAAGAAAAAGATTTTAGTTTATCCTGGTTTTTTAAATGGTTTGTAGATAATAAAGCCATTACTGTTTTTCTAGTAACCTTACTGATGGGATTGAATATTTTAGTTCTCAGCAAGATTAGTTTTATTTTTACACCCCTGTTAGAGTTTGGAGCAGCAGTCATGCTACCAGTCATTATTTCAGGGCTCCTCTATTATTTGTTAAATCCAATCGTGGACTTTTTGGAAAGGCACCGAGTCAAACGGATCATTGCAATTTCCATCGTCTTTATTTTGATCGCGCTTCTCATTTTATGGGGCTTGGCTGTCGCTATTCCAGCTATTCAACATCAAGTTCTTAGTTTTATGAAGAACCTGCCAGATTACTTGGAAAAGGCCAATAGGACCATCGATGATGTCTTAGACAACAAAGTGTCGCCAGAAATCAAGCCTCAGCTGGATGAATGGACCAGCCAATTGTCGCAGAATATTACCAGTTGGGCGAGTTCTTTTTCCGCCCGAGCAGTCAACTGGGTCAGCAATCTGATTACTGTCGCCTCTCAGGTCATTATCGCTTTGATTATTATGCCTTTTATCGTCTTCTATCTTTTGAGAGATGGAAAGAACTTAAAAGGGCAAATCATCCGTTTCTTGCCAACCAAGATTCGTAAATCTGCAGACAAAGTACTGTCTGATGTCAATACACAATTGGCTAATTATGTCAGAGGTCAGATTACTGTTGCTATCATCGTAGCTTTAATGTTTATTCTTCTGCTTAAGATCATTGGGCTTCGTTACGCTGTGACACTCGGTGTAACCGCTGGTTTTTTGAACTTGATACCATACTTGGGCAGCTTCTTGGCCATGCTCCCAGCCTTAGTCTTGGGGTTGGTGGCAGGACCAGAGATGTTTGTCAAAGTCGTCATTGTCTTTATTGTTGAGCAAACAATCGAGGGACGTTTCGTTTCCCCACTTGTCTTGGGGAGTCAGCTCAATATCCACCCAATCACGATTCTGTTTGTATTGATTACTTCTGGCTCTATGTTTGGAATCTGGGGAGTCTTCTTAGGAATCCCGGTTTATGCTTCGGCTAAAGTAGTCATCAGTGCTCTATTTGAATGGTATAAAGAGGTCAGTGGTTTGTACGAAAAGGACGAAGTTGAGGAAATTCAAAGTGAAGAATAGTCAAAAAATTCTAGAAGCAATTGAGAAACAAGAGCTAGATCGTCTGCCAGCTTATTTGGATAAGGCTTTGCTAGAAGATGATCCAGCTACCTTGTTAGAATTGGGACAATATTTTGAAAGTATTGGTTTTTACCCAGAAGCCAAGCAAACCTACTTGCATCTGAGAGATGATTATCCAGAGGTCTATCTGAGTCTAGCCACTATCGTAGCGGAAGATGGACTAATGGAAGAAGCCTTTGCTTATTTGGAAGAAATCCCGGAAAGTTCGGAATGGTATCTAGCCAGTCTCTTAGTCAAGGCAGACCTCTACCAAAGTGAGGGCTTGGCAGATGTGGCTCGAGAAAAACTGATGGAAGCAGCGACTCTTTCAGATGACCCTATTATTCAACTAGGCTTGGCAGAGATTGATTTAGAACTTGAAAATTACCAAGAAGCCATTCAAGAGTATGCTCAGTTAGACAACCGTCTCATTTTAGAAGAAACGGGCATTTCCACATACCAGCGGATTGGCTATGCTTATGCGAATCTGGGTCGGTTTGAGTCTGCTATTGAGTTTTTAGAAAAGGCCTTGGAAATTGAGTTTGATGACCAGATTGCCTATGAATTGGCAACCCTTCTCTCTGACCGAGAAGAGTATCAACGTTCTCTGATCTACTTCAAGCAGATTGATACACTGTCGCCAGACTTTGAAGGGTATGAATACGGCTATGCCTTGGCTCTTCAAACTGAAAATGACCGAGAAACAGCGTTAGCAATAGCAGAGCAAGGAATCCAAAAGAATCCTTTGACGCTTATCTCCTCCTTCTAGCCTCCCAATTGGCCTACGAGTTGCACCAGCCAGAAAAAGCAGAGAAGTATTTGTTAGAAGCCAAAGAAGTTGCTGAGGATCTTGAAGATATCGCCCTTCGTCTGACAACTCTTTATCTGGAACAGGAACGTTATGAAGACGTCCTTGAATGGCAAGAAGTGGAAGTGGAAAATGTCGTCACCCGTTGGAATATCGCTCGTGCCTTGGTAGCACTCGAAGAGGTTGAAAAAGCGGCTCCGATCTATGAAGAGCTCTACCCAGATTTGAAAGAAAATCCAGAGTACTTAGAAAGCTATAGTTACCTCTTGAGAGAGTTGGGACAAATCGCAAAAGCCCGGGAAGTGGCAGAAGGCTATTTGCAGCTAGTCCCAGATGATGGGCAAATGCAAGCTTTCTATGAGAGCCTGTTAGAAGATTAACTACTTGACCCTTGAAGGGCGGGAATCAGAACAAGTGTGCATCCTTGTTCTGGCCCGCTCTTTTTTAATCAGTCTTTTCTGTCATTGTCCTTGAGAATGTGGTATACTGGAAGGGCTGAAAAGAAGACAAGATGAATGAGGGAGAAGATAATGGAACCGGTGAAATTGTTTCAATACAATACCTTGGGGGCTTTGATGGCTGGTCTCTATGGAGGATCCTTTACCATTAAAGAATTACTAGAGCATGGAGATCTTGGAATTGGGACCTTGGACTCCATTGATGGCGAACTGATTGTCTTAGATGGCAAGGCCTACCAAGCTAAGGGATCAGGGGAGGAGCCAGAGATTGTGGAAGTGGCCCCGGATGCGACAGTCCCTTATGCGGCTATCGTTCCCCATCAGGCCGAAGTGATTTTTCGTCAGCGCTTTGAGATGACAGATGAGGAATTAGAGGCTCGCATTGAATCTTATTATGATGGCGAAAATTTGTTTCGTTCCATCAAGATTCACGGTGATTTCGCCAAGATGCATGTGCGTATGATTCCCAAATCAACTTCAGACACCAAATTTGCAGATGTGGCGACCCATCAGCCTGAATTTACGCGAGAAAATGTTACAGGAACTATTGTTGGTTTTTGGACACCAGAGATTTTCCATGGGGTCAGTGTAGCAGGCTATCACCTTCACTTTATCTCAGATGATCATACCTTCGGAGGTCATGTCATGGATTTTGTTATCAAAGAAGGGATTGTTGAAGTTGGGGCCATTGATCAATTGGATCAACGTTTCCCTGTCCAGGATCGCCAATATCTCTTTGCTAAGTTTAATGTTGACCAGGTCAAAGAGGATATCAATAAAGCAGAATAAAAGGTTGAGCGTCGCTCAACCTTTTAAAATGTAGACAAAGTTATTTTACATATAAGAACCTTAGTATGCTTAAAAAATGAGGTATACTTTGAGGTTCATTCAAACATACACTGAAACTTTTTATCATCAATATGAGAAAAGCTGGGACAAAAGTCCCAGCCTCTTTTTTATTACTCATTGATACGCATGGCTTTAATTTTTTCTTCTTCAGGGGTGACCCGTAGGGTTTTCTGACCAGTATAGGTTACAAAGCCAGGTTTTCCTCCGGTCGGTTTGTTAAGTTTCTTGGTTTCAATCATGTCGACTTGGACCAGATTAGAGAGGCGTCCCTTAGAGAAATAGGCCGCTAGCTCAGCTGCATCTGTCTTGACCTCATCTGAAGGGTTGAGGTTACCTGTAATGACCACGTGACTACCTGGAATATCCTTAGCGTGGAACCAGAGTTCATCTTTCTTAGCCATTTTGAAGGTTAATTCTTCGTTTTGAAGATTGTTCCGGCCGACCAGGATAATGGTCTTGCCGTCTGAGGCTAAGTACTTCTCTGGTTTTTTGCGTTTGTGGATCTTTTCTCGGTTGCGTCGTTTGATGAAGCCTGTTTGGATCAGCTCTTCTCGAATCTCGGCTACTTCAGAAAGGCTGGCTTGGGCCAGAGCGGTTTCGACTGTTTCTAGGTAGGAGATGGTTTCCTTGGTTTCCTGGATGAGAGAGGTCAAATGTTTAACAGCTTCTTTTAGCTTCTGGTAACGCTTGAAGTAGCGTTGTGCATTTTGACTGGGGGTCAAGGCTTTATCCAAGGCAATGGTAATAGGCTGGTTGGTATAGTAGTTGTCTAAGGTGACTTGGTCTTGATCATTTGGGACTTGATGGAGGAAGGTGGTGAGCAGTTCGCCTTTTTGACGGAACTCTTCGGCATTTTCTGTCGCTGCCAGTTCGGCTTCTTGTTTGGCCAATTTTTTCCGGTTCTTTTCTAGGTCATTGTCCACCTTGCGGATCAGTTCACCAGCTTGTTGTTGGACCCGGTCGCGCTCAGCCTTGTCCAAGTAGTAGTGGTCGAGTAGATCCGATAAGGTCTCGAAGGTCTCCTCCTGGCTATCAGCAAAAGCGAGAGCAGCAAAGGATTTTTTCGTTAGACGGGGCTCTGTTGGAGCTTCAAAGAAAGCTCGGAAGGTTTTTAATTTTTCTCCCGTTTCTAATCGACTGGCCAATTCTTGAGCAGTATCTCGACCAAGACCCTGGAAATGGGTTTGAAGGTTTTTAGGTGTCAACTCTTCTCGGTGAAGAAAGGCGAATAAGGCTTCGTCTTTAATGGTAAAGGGGTTGACCGCTTCGGTTTTTGGAGGAGCTACATAGGTTGATCCAGGGAGAATGGTCCGGTAGCTATTTTGTGAGAAGCCCACATGCTTGATCGCTTCGATAATTTTTCCAGTCGCCTTGTCCAGAAGAATGATATTGCTGTGCTTGCCCATGATTTCGATGATCAGGGTCACGGATATATCATCTCCAATCTCATTTTTATTAGAGACGGCAATTTCTAAAATACGGTCATTCTCCAGTTGCTGGATCTGCTCAATGACTGCCCCTTGGAGATACTTGCGCATGACCATGATAAAAGTATTAGGGAAGGCAGGATTCTCAAAATTGGTCTGGGTCCGTTGGATCCGACCAAAAACAGAGTGGGAAGACAGCAAGAGTTTTTGATTCTTGCGATTACTACGAATTTGTAAAACCAACTCTTGTTCAAAGGGTTGGTTAATTTTTTGGATGCGACCATTTAGGAGTTCGCTTTGTAATTCATTCACCATATGGTGTAAAAAAATCCATCAAAAGACATGGGGTTCCTCAACATTCTAGACTAATTCTAGTAAATTATATCAAAAAAAGTGCCTGAAAACCCAGTAAGAAGGCGGTTTTCAATCCTTGTAAAAGCATCCGTTAGAAAAATGAATTTCAGGAAATGACGAACGTTTTCAAAAAAACATAAAAAAAGTATTGACAAGGCTTACGGAAACATTTACAATGGATTCAATTAGAAAAAGTAATAAATGAAAATTTAATAGAGAGCTCACGGTTGGTGGAAGTGGGTAGTGGACATTTATGAAATTGGACTAATGATGAGATGAATTTGAAACAATAAAAATTCGGTCGGCACACCTTATCGTGCAACTTGTTGCTAGACAAGACAGAGACATGGGAGGAGTATATCCATTTTCCCATAAGTGAGGTGGCACCGCGATGACACGTCCTCACATAGCTATAGCTATGTGTGGGCGTGTTTTTGTTTCAAAAAGAAGGGAGAAAAGAAGATGAAGAAACGATGGCGACTCAGTCTTTAACAAAGATGCGAAAAAACGAAAAAATAAATAATTGAGGTAAAGAAAATGAAAAACAAACGTGTATTGGGAATGATTGGTGCTTTGCTAGCTATTATTTTAGTAGCAGTAGTCTATCCAATGTTAAACAATAAAAATGAAGCTAATAAAGCAGATGGAACTAAAAAGGTAAAAGTCGGTGTCTTGCAGTTGGTCAGCCACCCATCGCTAGACGAAATCTACAAGGGGATTCAAGATGGCTTGGCTGAAGAAGGCTATGACAAGGACAAGATTGAGATTGAATTCCTCAATGCAGAAGGGGACCAAAACAAGGTTGCTACCATGAGTAAGCAATTGGTCCAAAACAACAACGACGTTTTGATCGGAATCGCAACCCCATCTGCTCAAGGTTTGGCTAGTGCAACCAAGGACAAACCAATCGTCATGGGTGCTATCACAGACCCAGTCGGCGCTAACTTGGTCAAAGATTTGAAAAAACCAGGTGGCAATATCACAGGAGTATCTGACCACAACCCAACGGAACAACAGTTGAAGTTAATCAAAGAGTTGACTCCAAACGTGAAAACAATCGGTGTCCTTTACTCAACTAGTGAAGATAATTCTAAAACACAAGTAGAAGAATTTACAAAATTGGCTGAAAAAGCAGGCTACAAGGTAGTTCCTTATTCAGTACCTTCTACAAATGAAATTGCTTCAACGGTTTCTGTCATGACTGGTAAAGTAGATGCCATCTGGGTTCCAATCGACAACACCATCGCTTCAGCCTTCTCAACGGTAGTCGAAGCAAACAAAACAGCTAAAAAAACCAATCTTCCCAAGTGCGACAGCCATGGTCGAAGCTGGTGGTTTAGGGTCAGTCGTTGTCGACCAACACGATCTTGGAGTGGCAACTGGTAAAATGGTCTGCGAAAAATCTTGAAAGGTCAAAAACCAGGTGATACACCAGTCGAAATCTTCACAGATGGTAAATCTGTCATCAACAAAAAAAGTGGCAGAAGAATTAGGCATTACCATTCCAGAATCTGTCTTGAAAGAAGCTGGACAAGTCATCGAATAAAAAAACAAAAGAATAACAAGAATGGCAGAGGAATTTGGCTTTGGCAGGTCTTTAAATCCTGACCTTTAAAAAAATGTCCACCAGTGCCCAGGACCAGCTTATTTTACTCTTGGTAGAGGAGAAAGAATTGAAAAATCAAAAATAACAGATCTTCATCCGACCCAACTATATTTATCAGAAAAGAAGTTACATGATATCCAGATGCTTGATCAGTCGGCGGAAATAATCAATGTGGATCCAATTAGTATTCTTGCGTTTGGAAATTGCTTCTTGATTACAGATGGGCATCACAGGGCATATCAGGCTTTATTGGCTGGTCGGGATACGATTTCTGCTGAGTTTGATAGAGATGGTGGTGATGAGTTCTATCATCTCTATGCGCAAGCTTGCGAGGAAAGAAAGATATACTCTGTTATGGATTTAAAACATCGTATCTTACCTCAAGATGAGTATGAAGCAAAATGGTATAACTGGTGTGATGGTTTTAACCAAGCAGCAACTCTTCTATTGAAAAGGAAAGCAGATGAAACAGACAAGGCAAATAAATAATGCCCTGCGTCTTGTTTCTTTGTCTATTGAAATTAGTCTCATCTAACTTGTTTTTTAACTAAAAATCTGATAAACTAGAATGTAATTGAATAGAAATCTGCAAGACTAGTACCTCAAGGGAAGTGCAACAGGGAGAAGAGCCGTGACTGAAAGCTCTTTGCATGAAAGCTGAGTGAATTCACTTGCGCAAGGATTTAGAAATTAAGGTCTGAGTTTCAGATAAAAGACGGATGGTACCGCGTGTCAACGCTCCGAATGTGGGTGTGGCGCGTGGTTTTTTCTATGTCTGAGTGAAGACCATGATGGAGGAAATATGTCAACGATTGAAGAACAACTAAAAGCGCTTCGGGAAGAAACGCTGGCAGCTTTGAAGCAGATCTCTGCTGAAAACAAAAAAGAGATGCAAGAGTTACGCGTCTCTGTCCTTGGGAAAAAAGGTTCCCTTACTGAAATCCTTAAAGGGATGAAAGATGTCTCTGCTGAAATGCGTCCGGTTATCGGAAAACACGTCAATGAAGCGCGTGATGTCTTGACGGCTGCCTTTGAAGAAACAGCCAAGCTCTTGGAAGAAAAGAAAGTCCAAGCTAAATTGGCTAGTGAAAGTATCGACGTGACCCTACCAGGACGTCCAGTCGCAAGTGGTCACCGTCATGTCTTGACCCAAACCAGTGAAGAAATAGAAGATATCTTTATCGCATGGGCTACCAAGTCGTCGATGGGTTTGAAGTCGAAAAAGACTACTACAACTTTGAACGCATGAACCTTCCAAAAGATCACCCAGCGCGGGATATGCAGGACACCTTCTACATCACAGAAGAAATCTTGCTTCGGACCCATACTTCGCCAGTTCAGGCGCGAGCGATGGATGCCCATGACTTTAGCAAGGGACCTTTGAAGATGATCTCTCCAGGGCGTGTATTCCGTCGGGATACTGACGATGCGACCCACAGCCACCAGTTCCATCAAATTGAAGGATTGGTCGTTGGGAAAAACATTTCTATGGCGGATCTTCAAGGAACGCTTCAGTTGATCGTGCAAAAGATGTTTGGTGCAGAACGTCAAATCCGTCTGCGTCCTTCTTACTTCCCATTTACTGAGCCTTCTGTTGAGGTCGATGTCTCTTGCTTCAAATGTGGTGGAGCGGGATGTAATGTATGTAAGAAGACCGGTTGGATCGAAATCATGGGGGCCGGTATGGTTCACCCACGCGTGCTTGAGATGAGTGGCATTGATTCAACAGTCTATTCAGGATTCGCCTTCGGACTTGGTCAGGAGCGTGTAGCCATGCTTCGTTATGGAATCAATGATATCCGTGGCTTCTATCAAGGAGATGTTCGCTTCTCAGAACAGTTTAAATAATCATGTTAGTTAGAGTAAAAATCGATCAATTACAGACCCTGCGTGACCTAGAGGTGGAAACCTATCGGGATACCTTTGGTCCCTATATTGTTGAGAAAGATTTGGAAGATTACTTCTCCACCGTGCTCTCTTTGGAGCAAATCGAGAAGGATCTGCGAGATCCAGAATCTGAAACCTATTTTGTCCTCAATGAAGAACAAGAAATCTGTGGTTTTCTCAAGATCAACTGGGGCCAAGCACAGACCGAGCCTGTAGAGATGGACAAGTCCTTTGAGATCCAACGGATCTATGTCAAAAAGGAATGGCATGGGGCTGGTTTTGGCAAGGAAATGTTTAGCTTTGCGCTGGATCAAGCCAAGAGCCGTTGCTTTGAGTGGGCTTGGCTAGGCGTCTGGGAACGCAACTTTAAGGCGCAAGATTTTTACTATCGCTTTGGATTTGAACGATTTAGTGAACACCAGTATGTTACCGGAGATACCGTGGATACAGACTGGTTGTTGAGAAAAAAATTGATTTAGAAGGAACAAGGACTTCTATTCTAGAGAAAGGGAGGTTATGAGACCTTCCTAAGCCAGCTTCGAGTTGGAAAACACAAAATGAAAGGATCAAAACGAGGGTGGATGGAGATCTAGGAAAGATATCTAGATTTCAGCATTGCCCTTGGTATCTTACATATGTTAGTTAGTTATAAATGGTTAAAAGAATTGGTGGACATTGATGTGCCATCACAAGAGTTGGCTGAAAAAATGTCAACCACAGGGATCGAAGTAGAAGGTGTGGCATCACCAGCTGCTGGTCTCTCAAAAATTGTCGTCGGAGAAGTCTTGTCTTGTGAAGATGTGCCAGAAACACACTTGCATGTCTGCCAAGTCAATGTGGGTGAAGAAGAAGCCCGTCAAATCGTCTGTGGAGCACCAAATGTGCGTGCAGGCATCAAGGTTATGGTGGCTCTTCCAGGTGCTCGCATCGCGGACAACTACAAGATTAAAAAAGGGAAAATTCGTGGCTTGGAATCTCTCGGAATGATCTGTTCACTTGGTGAATTGGGTATTTCTGACTCTGTTGTGCCGAAAGAATTTGCAGATGGCATCCAAATCTTGCCTCAAGATGCTGTTCCAGGGGATGAAGTCTTCTCTTACCTAGACTTGGATGATGAAATCATCGAACTTTCCATCACTCCAAACCGTGCAGACGCTCTTTCTATGCGTGGGGTAGCGCACGAAGTAGCAGCCATCTATGACAAGGCAGTCAACTTCAAAGACTTTGCTTTGACTGAAACAGACCAATCCGCAGCGGATGCTCTTTCTGTCAGCATTGACACAGACAAGGCGCCATACTATGCTGCTCGTATCTTGGACAATGTGACCATCGCACCAAGTCCACAATGGTTGCAAAACCTCCTCATGAATGAAGGTATTCGTCCGATCAACAATGTCGTTGACGTGACCAACTATATCCTACTCTACTTTGGTCAGCCTATGCATGCCTTTGACTTGGATACCTTTGAAGGAAACGAGATCCGTGTCCGTGAAGCGCGTGCGGGTGAAATTGGTGACCTTGGACGGGGAAGAGCGTGAGTTGGAGACGAATGACTTAGTCATTACTGTGGCTGACAAGCCAGTAGCCCTTGCAGGTGTCATGGGTGGTCAGGCTACAGAAATTTCTGAAAAGTCTAGTCGTGTCGTCCTTGAAGCCGCTGTCTTCAATGGCAAATCTATCCGCAAGACCAGCGGTCGTCTCAACCTTCGTTCTGAATCATCTTCTCGTTTTGAAAAAGGCATCAACGTGGCAACTGTCAATGAAGCCCTTGATGCGGCAGCAAGCATGATAGCAGAGCTTGCAGGTGCAACCGTGCGTAAGGGCATCGTTTCAGCAGGTGAATTGGATACTTCAGATGTAGAAGTATCTTCCACTCTTGCAGACGTCAACCGTGTCCTTGGTACAGAACTTTCTTACGCGGATGTAGAAGATGTATTCCGTCGTCTTGGCTTTGGCCTTTCTGGAAATGCAGAAGCCTTCACTGTCAGCATACCACGCCGTCGTTGGGATATTACCATCGAAGCGGATCTATTTGAAGAAATCGCTCGTATCTATGGTTATGACCGCTTGCCAACCAGTCTTCCAAAAGACGATGGGACAGCAGGTGAATTGACTGCGACACAAAAACTCCGTCGCCAAGTTCGGACTATTGCTGAAGGGGCTGGATTGACTGAAATCATTACCTACGCTCTGACAACTCCTGAAAAAGCCGTTGAATTTACGACTGCACCAAGCAACCTAACAGAACTTATGTGGCCAATGACTGTGGAACGTTCAGTTCTCCGTCAAAATATGGTTTCAGGTATTTTGGATACAGTTGCCTACAACGTTGCGCGTAAGAACAAAAACTTGGCTCTTTATGAGATTGGAAAAGTCTTCGAGCAAACGGGTAATCCAAAAGAAGACTTGCCAAACGAAATCAACAGCTTTGCCTTTGCTTTGACAGGTTTAGTCGCTGAAAGACTTCCAAACTGCAGCAACACCAGTTGATTTCTTCTACGCTAAGGGAATCTTGGAAGCTCTTTTTGCTCGCTTGGGTCTTGAAGTGACTTATACAGCAACCTCTGAAATCGCTAGCCTCCATCCAGGACGTACAGCCTTGATCTCTCTCGGTGACCAAGTTCTTGGTTTCCTCGGTCAAGTACACCCTGTGACGGCAAAGGCTTACGACATTCCTGAGACTTATGTAGCTGAGCTTAACCTTTCAGCTATCGAAGCAGCTCTTCAACCAGCCGCTCCATTTGTGGAAATTACGAAGTTCCCAGCAGTCAGCCGTGATATCGCCCTTCTCCTTAAAGAAGAAGTGACTCACCAAGAAGTGGTCGATGCCATCCAAGCTGCAGGCGTGAAACGTTTGACAGATATCAAACTCTTTGACGTCTTCTCAGGTGAAAAACTGGGTATCGGAATGAAGTCCATGGCTTATAGCTTGACCTTCCAAAATCCAGAAGATAGCTTGACCGACGAAGAAGTCGCACGCTACATGGAAAAAATCCAAGCTTCACTTGAAGAAAAAGTCAATGCAGAAGTGCGGTAAATCGTAAAAAGATGAAACAGTTGAGAATTTCTCAGCTGTTTTTTTCTTACAGGATTTGCAAGTTATAGGCCTTGAAACCCTATTAAAATAGAGAAATTCCTTTAAGTACTCAAAATATCTATGTCAACCATCTTTCTATTTTTGACAAATATTTTTATTTTTTTGACAAATATACTTGTCAAAAAGAAAAAGAAGTGTTACAATGATTTTAGTTGAAAGAAGAAGAGGAGTTGTTATGGACGCCATTTGGATTCTCATTATCCCTTTTCTGGTTATATTTTATACAAGCTCAGAAAAGAAGATTAAAAGGTTGAACAAGCGCATCAAAAGATTAGAAAAACAAGTGAAAGGAAATCAAGACATGTCTAGACTTTTAGAAGAATTGAAAGGCCAAACGGTCACGGTTACAGTGAATGGTTTTGGAACCGAATATGAAATTATGGATATCGATGAAGATTGGGTCAAATTGAGTCGTGAGAATAAGAAAAAAGAAAAGGAAACCAAACTAGTCCGCGTCGAAGATATTCAAGGTATTCAACTATAAGGGGGCGAAAGCCATGATCTTAAAAAATCGACTGAAAGAGCTGAGGGCGCGTGATGGGCTCAACCAATCCGAGCTAGCTAAGCTTGCAGGGGTCTCGCGTCAGTCCATCAGTCTCTTGGAGCGGGGGGAATACATCCCTTCGGTTATCATTGCCATCACCATCGCCCAGATTTTCAAGGAACCGGTGGAGAATGTATTTAGTCTAGTAGAGGGAGAAGAATAAAAGTGAAAAAGAAGTATAAAGAAAGGTCAGCCCGTTTTCGTTTTTGGAGAAACATGGCCTTGATCCTTTTAGGAATAATCATTGGCTTTTTGACAGGTTATTTTGGTTCAGATCATCCTATTGAAATCCAAAAGCTATTTGATCGAGATATGCTCTATATAGGGTCAATCATTTTATATCTGGTGAGCTTCGGAATTGCGTCTACTTATCTCTTGTCGTCCCGCCAGTCTTATCAGATGATGGAGGAGACAGAAGATGAGGACGAAGCCTACCATTATGAAAGTCAAACGAGAAGGCTTTATGACTTGGCCGCGTTTTTCAAAGGCATCATGATTGTTCCCTATCTATTAGTGATCTTCTTTTCTTGCCAAAAACTAGTCTATGAAGAAAAACTAACAGGTACCCTTGGAAAATACACCATCCCGCTTATTTTCCTTGCTTTGCTCCTTCTTACTTTTGGGCTAGAACATCAGTTTCGAAAAACCTTTAAACAGATTTATGGAAAAGCGATCCCACGCAATGCAAGTGGGGCAGAAGTTCGTGAATTAATGATGAGCATGATGGATGAGGCAAAGAAACAAATTTGCTATGAGGAGAACTTCGACATTGTCTTTAAGTTAAGCAATTATGTCTTACCCATTTCCTTAATGGCGATATTCTTAGTTGGCATTACATTCCAGGCAGATATCTTGTTAGCATTAGTAGTTGTATCACTGATTTATGTCTATATCTTGGTCTCTCAGTACAAGATTACCAAACGTTACTATAAAGAGTAGAGGAGTTTTCTATGTTAGAAATCAGAAATTTAGAAAAGAGCTTTGGCAAAAAGCAAGTCTTGTTCGGCATTGACTTGACTGCGAAAAAAGGATCCATCTTAGGTTTGATCGGGAAGAACGGAGCTGGGAAGACCACTATCTTTCATAGTATCCTCCGCTTCCTTGACTACAGCGGTGATATCCAATTGGATGGCCAAGCAATCAGTCAAGAAACCTATAAGGAAATTGGCTACCTGCCAGAAGAGCGAAGCCTTATGCCTAAGTTGACCATCTATGAGCAAGTCCGTTACCTTGCTAATCTCAAAGGAATGTCAACTGCTGAGGTCAAGGAGAAACTTCCAATCTGGATGGAAAAGCTCCAAGTAAAAGGAAAATTAACCGATAAGATCAAGAGCCTCTCAAAAGGGAATCAGCAAAAGGTTCAATTGATTATTACTATGATCCATGAGCCAAAATTGATCATCCTAGATGAGCCTTTTAGTGGACTAGATCCTGTCAATACAGAAGTCCTCAAGCAGGTCATCTTTGAAGAAAGAACGCGGTGCAACTATTATCTTCTCAGACCACGTCATGACCAATGTGGAAGAACTCTGTGATGAGTTGGTCATGATCCGTGATGGATCTGTGATTCTCTCAGGTCCCGTACAAGAAGTTCGTAATAGTTTTGGCAAGACTCGTCTCTTCGTATCCAATGACTTCAGTCAAGAGGAGTTGGAAGCCTTGCCTCATGTGACTAAAGTGACCATGACCAAGCAAGGCCTGTGGAAGTTGGTATTGGATGATGAAACAGCAGGTCCGGACCTCTTTGATCAGTTGACCAAGGGTCGCTATCTAGCAACCTTTGACCAACAAGCCCCAACCATTGATGAAATCTTTAAACTAGAATCAGGAGTAGAAGTATGAAACAGATGCTGATTGTTATCAAAGAAACTTATTTACGCCAAGTGAAATCATGGAGCTTTTTACTGATGGTGCTTACTCCCTTTCTCTTCTTCGGATTGACGATTGGAGTGAACTATTTCGTCGGATCTTCTACATCTGCGAAAAGCAACATCGCCTTGATTACAGATCAAGCTCCTGTCAAGGAAGTCTTGAAAGGGACCGATGGCTTGACCTTTGACTATAAGGACGAAGCAGCAGCTAAAAAGGCCATGAAAGAGGAAGAAATCAAGGGAACCCTCACAGTTGTAGAAAAGGATGGCCAGCTAGAGGCTCGCTACCAGAGTGAGGATGCCATGAAGCCAGGTTTCAAAGCAATCCTTATGGCTAAATTGAGTCAGGTCCAACAAATGCTCAATATTTCTAAAGCGGATTTAAGCCAAGAGCAGTTAGCAGCCCTTTCGCAACAGGTCTCATTGATTGAAAAAATTGATGAGAAGAAAGAAGGGCTGAAAATGGTGCAGACCGTGGTAGCTGGAGGAATCGGTTTTCTTATCTACATGATTCTGATGTTTTATTCAGGTATCACTGCTCAAGAGGTAGCCAGTGAAAAAGGGACCAAGATTATGGAAGTGGTCTTCTCAAGCATTCGCGCAACTCACTATTTCTATGCTCGCATGATTGGTCTTTTCGGAGTCATTTGTACTCATATTGGTATCTATGCAGTCGGATTGGGAGGCGTTTGGATTTTTAGAGACTCCATTCCTCTTGTGAAAGATATCTTATCTCCAGACTCTCCTATCACCCAACATATTGGACAATCCATTTCCTTGAATACCTTATTCTTGATCATTCTTGGAATCTTCATGTACGTGGTTCTTTCAGCTTTCCTAGGTTCAACAGTTGCTCGTCCAGAAGATACAGGAAAAGCGATTTCGCCACTGATGATGTTAGTGTTCTTTAGCTTCTTTGGAGTAACTACCTTAGGTAGCGCAGGTGATGTCCTTCTGTTGAAGATTGGATCATACATTCCATTCATTTCAACCTTCTTCATGCCATTCCGTACGATCAATGGCTATGCAAGTGGACTTGAATCATGGGGTTCATTCGGAATCGCCTTGGCCTTCACGCTTCTAGGCACCATGATCATTGGAAAAATCTATTCTAGCCTCATCTTACAAACGGATGATTTAGGTTTGGTCAAAACAGTTAAAAAAGCCTTGAGCTATCGTTAAAAGAGACACCTTCAGTAGATGCTGAAGGTGTTTTACTTTGTGAAATCATTGCTGTTTGATCTTCTTTCCTTTATAATGAAAGAAGAATGAAAAGGAGGCGGACATGAACTATATTGAGTTTGCTGAAAATGAGCGTCTGTCCACGATTGTCCTTGGGATGATGCGGATCAGTCAGATGAGTGAAGATGAGGTGGAGGCCTTGGTGGAGGCAGCATTGTCAATTGGGATCAACACTTTTGATCTGGCGGATATCTATGGCGATGGCCAGTGTGAGGTCTTGCTAGGCAAGGTTCTCAAGCGTCGTCCGGATCTTCGGGACCAGATGTGGATCCAGTCCAAGTGTGGGATTCGCAAAGACGGCTTTACCTATTTTGATTTTTCCAAAGGCTATATTTTGGATTCTGTCGATGGCATCCTCGAGCGTCTGCAAATCGAGCGCTTGGATAGCCTCCTCCTTCACCGACCGGATGCCCTCATGGAGCCTGAAGAGGTGGCGGAAGCTTTTGATCACATGGAGCAAGCTGGCAAGGTCCGTCATTTTGGGGTGTCCAATCAAAATCCTATGATGATGGAATTGCTTAAGACGGCTGTCAAACAACCTCTCAAGGTCAACCAGTTGCAGTTGAGTGCTGCCTTTACACCGAGCTTTGAAGCTGGTTTTCATGTCAACATGGAAGGCCCAAAAGCAGCTGTGCGAGATGGCAGTGTCTTTGAGTATTGTCGCTTAACTGATACGGTGATTCAAGCTTGGTCTGTCCTCCAGCATGGCTATTTCAAGGGGAATTTTGTCGGCAAAGAAGAGTTTGCAGCCCTTAATCACGTCCTTAATGACTTGGCGAAGAAATACCAAGTCACTCCGACAGCCATTGCCCTCGCTTGGGTCCTTCGCTATCCGGGTAAGATGCAGGCTGTCATCGGAACGACCAAGCCCCAGCATGTCCTTGAAGCAGGGAAAGCAGCAGAGGTGAATTTGACGCGCAAGGAATGGTACCAAATCTACTTGGCGGCGGGAAATGATTTGCCTTAGAATCTTGTTAGTAAACCAGATTCCACTCTTATCGGTGGACTGGTTTTTTGTTTTGTGGTTTTCAGATTTTTCTTGACAAGTCTTTCTTTTTTATGGTATTCTTTAAGCAACAAGTGTTGCGCAACGAATGTTGCGCGAAAGGAGTCTTATGCCACCCAAGGTTAAATTCAGTAAAGAGGCTATCATTGGGACAGCTTTACAATTGGTGAGAGAAGAGGGAATGGCTAGCTTGACAGCTCGAGCATTAGCGGAGAAACTGGGAGCCACACCGAGAGTCATTTTTGGGCAATTTGCTAATATGGCTGAGTTACAGACAGAGGTTATTGCTGCGTCGGAGATGGTCGTGGTGGAGTATATTCGTAAGGCCTTAGAAGATGAGAAGCCTTTCCGATCTGTCGGGGTTGCTTATATCCTTTTCGCCTCAAATGAGCCCCAACTTTTTCAATTGCTTTTCCAAAATCCTAGCAAAGAGCCGATTCGTCGCTTTCAAGATTTTCTTCCCATGAAGGATCATAGTTACCAATTGGTTCTGGATTCGATTGTCGCAGACTTTCCTTTGACTGTAGAGGAGGCTAGTCTCTTGTACCAGCATCTATTTATCTACTCGCACGGGATGGCCTCTATGGTTGCTTCTGGCATTTATCAGTTCAGCATGGAAGAAGTGATTGGATTACTGACAGAGGTTTGTCAATCTCTCATCAAAGAAATGGTAGGAAAGAAATGATTCAACTAGAAAATGTTCACAAAAGTTACGGCCAAACCAAGGTTTTAAAGGGGATTGATTTGCAGATTCAAGACCAGGATGGTGTGGTTATCCTTGGTCCTTCTGGATCGGGCAAGTCAACTCTCTTAAATGTGTTATCAGGCTTAGAAAAGGTAGACGAGGGGCATATCCTTATTCAAGGACAAGATTTATCGCAACTCACGGATGCTCAATTGACAGCCTTTAGACGTGAGAAGATTGCCTTTATTTTCCAGCAGTATTATCTATTGCCGAATCTAACGGTTAGACAAAATGTAAAGATGGGGGCAGACCTAGCAAACAATCATGATTTTTTGCAGATCATCGAGGATTTGGGACTTGGCGATAAGCTGGACAAGTATCCGAGTGAATTGTCGGGTGGGGAACAGCAGAGAGTGTCCATTGCTCGGGCCTTGGCCAAAAAGCCTGAGATTCTTTTCTTAGATGAGCCGACGGGAGCCCTCGATGAAGAAACAGGGCGCAAGATTCTGGACTATATCTGGAAACTGAAGGAAAAGCTGGGCTTTACCCTCATCATGGTGACGCACAACCAAAATATTGCGGATATGGCCAGAACCATCATTCGAGTTAATAGTGGCAAGATTACCGAAGTTGTGACCAATGATCAGCCTCAGACTGCCTATGAGATTGGATGGTAAGCCATGTTTTCAGTAAAAGATATTCGAAAATTAGTTGTCGTCAGTATCATTGGAGCCTGTGCGGTCTTTGTGGCCAATCTCTTCTTGAATTTTTACCTAGATATCGAGCAGTTGGAGATTTCGAAAACCAATCCCATGATTCAGACCTACTATGATGCCCAGGTTTCGCTTTCCTGGATGGTGGCCATGGTCAGTGGAGTTGTCTTGTCCTTGACGTCGGTCCTTCTCATGTGTTTTTATATCAAACAATTTGTCGATGACCACAAGGAACAATTAGGGATTTTAAAGGCTTTGGGCTATAGCAATGGTCAGTTGGCGAAACGATTTTGGGCCTTTGGACTCAGTTTTGGAGCTGGAGCGCTTCTTGGCTATTTCACTTCATTTCTCATGATGGGACATTTTTACGACTTCCGTAATGAGAAGGGGATTTTGCCAGAAATTACCATTCACTTTCACTGGCAGCTCTTGCTTGCTTTGGTGATCCTGCCAACGACCTTCTTTATGCTTCTCGCGATTGCTTATGCTAGAAGACAACTACAAACACCTGCTCTTCGCTTATTGAAAAAATCTCCAAGTCCTATCAAGGTCAAAAGGAGAAAGAGGGCTCCTAAGAAAGAGAAGGCCTTCCTAAAAGAGCTGTCCTCATCACTGATTTGGGGGAGAAAATCTATCCTGTTTTTTGTAGTCTTTGGATCTATGTGTTTTGCGGCCATGGTTCAATTGTCCTTTGGCTTAAGAGATTATACAGATGACATCATCCAAACCATGATGATTATGATTGGCTTGATCCTTTCTTTCTCGATTCTCTTTTTGTCATTGGGGATTGTGGTCTCAGAAAGCCGCGAAACCTTGGCTCTTATGAAGGCTTTTGGCTACACCAATCGTGAATGCCAAGGTCATATTCTCGCTCCCTATCGTTTTTGGGCTTATTTAGGATTTGTTCTTGGGACGGCTTATCAATATGGCATCATGGAAATCTTGATCGGTGTGATCAAAGATACGGTTCCTGGAAAGATTGAGCATCACTTTGATGGGAATGTGTGCTTCTGGACTTTGATCGGTTTTGTTGTGGTTTACGAAAGCCTCTTTTATCTATCCAACAGAAAACTCCAAAAACAAACCATCAAAGAAGTGCTCTTAGCTGAATAAATAGAAAAGAGAGTGGGACAGAAATTGGTAATTCGTTAGAATTTGATTTCGTCGTCCCACCTCCTCATAGTTGAGTAGGGCTGTAAAAGCTGATGAAATCAGCGTAGTAGAGCCCACTCAACCACTGCGTCTTGCTCGACAATCTAAAGACAATTGAGAGGCCAGGACTTTTGTCCCAGCCTTTTTCTTGTAGAATCATTGACAGGGAGAGGCTTTTCCGCTATTCTAGGGGAATAAAAGAAAGGAAAGAGAGACAGCATGAAACGGAGTTATTGGCAGGACCTGAAGGGGGCCTTTTACTTAATCTGGCGCAATAAATGGTCCTTTATCTCTGTGGGGATACTTTTGCAGTTTGTGGTTGGTATAGGAGCTGCGGCCTTGAGTTGGGTCTTTCAACTGGCCCTCCTCTTATCGGGTGAGTCCAACATTGACAAGAACAATATCCTCACGACCTTGACCAATCCATTGAGTCTAGTGGCTTTGATTCTCTTTGCCATCGTCTTCGCCTTTCTCTTTATGCTGGAGATGCGGACAATGATCGCCCTGATCTATCTGTCTCGTACGGATCAGCACCTGTCTTTTAAAAAGGTCTTTCACCAGTCTTTTGGTCGCTTAAAGGATTTTAGCGGTTGGAATCTGTTGCATTTTCTCTTTTATATGGTTCTGACTCTGCCTGTAGCGGGTCTCTTCATTGGTTCCACTCTGACGGACGGTCTCTATATTCCGAACTTTATCACAGGGGAGTTTAGCAAGACGACCGCTGGGACCATCGGCCTCTTCATAGTTCAAGTGCTTCTGATCTATCTCAATCTGCGTCTCATCTATACGGTACCCAATATCGTGATTGAAGAGTTGCCTTTTGGGGCTGCCATGCGCAAGAGTTGGGAGATGACCAAGAAGGGTGGGATCCGCCTTATCCTGCGGATCTTCTCCTTTGAGTTTATCCTTTCTGTAACGGGCATTCTCTTGATCCTTGGCCTGGTCTTTGCGTCTAGTCAGCTGGACAAAACGGGTCAGCATATCTGGGTGCAGACTATCTTTTTGGTCTTGATCCGCCTCTATATTTTCCTCTTTTCTGTCATGTCTAAACTGGGAACCTTGGGAATCATCCTGGACAATGGTTGGGAAGCTCCAAGTCGTTCGGTCATCAAGACTCGAGGCTCTCGGAAGATGAAGGGACTCTTTGTCCTGACCTTTCTTTTCCTCTTGACTCAATCAGGGATGGCCGCATATGACTTAGCGACCTTAGAGGTCAATGACCAAGTAAAAATCGTAGCCCATCGTGGCTATGTGGCCAAGGGTGTAGAAAATTCCCTCGAAGCACTCGAGGCAGCTGCCAAGGAGAAGGCTTCCTATGTAGAGATGGATATCCTCTTGACCAAGGATCATCAATTCGTCGTCATGCATGATTACAATCTCAAACGCTTGGCTGGAGTGGACAAGGATGTCAAAGATATGACGTTGGCTGAGGTGCAGGGATTGAAGATCCAACAGGATGGTCATACCAGTCATATCCCCCTCCTTTGAGGAGTTTGTCACCCGGGCCAAGGAGCTGAAGATGCCCCTCTTGGTCGAGCTCAAGCCTCACGGTGCAGAACCAGAGAATTATGTAGATCTCTTCGTCCAAAAAATGAAGGAGTTGGGAGTTGAAAAGGACTATTCAACCATGTCCTTGGATCTGTCGGTGATGGAAAAGGTGGAGAAGAAAGCTCCGGAGATTAAGACCGGTTATGTCATTCCGATTCAGTTTGGTCAATTTGAAAACGCCTCAGTCGACTTCTTTGCGATCGAAGACTTTTCTTATCAGGAGGATTTGGTAACCCAGGCCCATGAGATGAAAAAAGAGCTCTATGTCTGGACCATCAATGATGAGCAAAAGTTAACGGCCTACCTTCAACGGCCGGTTGATGGGATCATCACGGATGAAGTAGCAGCGGCGCAAAGCCTGAAGAAAAACTTGAAGAAGAACAAGACCTACTTTGATCGCTTCCTGAGCTTGGTGTCTCTCAGTACCAGTGAAGAGTAGGAACTTGTCTCCAGAAGAGTGTAAGTCTATTTGGTAAGGACTGACTAAAAGTTTGATTTTTATCCATCGTTAAGCTATAATAACTGTTATGAATAATGAAAGTCGTCCCTACAGTAACGCTGTCAGGGCGCTTTCTCTTTCTATAGCTTTCTTTTGTAGGTGCAATCCTTTCAGACCGAGGAACTGTTTCTTTGTTCGGAAATGGACGTCTTGCTAAAGAAAACTTTACTAACTAGTATTTTAGGAGGTATCTATGCTTCAGTCATTGATTGCTGAAATCAAGGAATACAAGAAACCCTCAATTTTAGCCTCACTCTATATGGTCTTTGAGGTCATGTTTGAGATTTCTATTCCATTCATTATGGCGACGCTTCTGGACAAGGGGGTTCAGAAGGGGGATATGACCACTGTTCTTACCTATGGTCTCCTCATGTTGGTCTTTGCCTTTCTCTCTCTTTTCTGTGGGATGCAGTCGGCTCGCTACGGGGCTTTTGCATCAGCAGGTTTTGCCAAGAATCTACGGAAGGCAATCTTCAAGAAAATCCAAACCTTCTCCTTCGAAAACATCGATAGTTTCTCTTCAGGTGGTCTGGTAACCCGGATGATGACGGATGTGACCAATGTGCAGAACTCCTATCAGATGGTGATCCGGATCTGTGTGCGGGCACCTCTCAATCTGATCTTTGCCATTGTTGCCAGCTACTTGATCAATCCGCAAATGGCTAGTATCTTTATAGGGATTACTATCTTCTTGGGTCTGGTCTTGGGTGTGATCACTAAGATCGTCTATCCACTCTTTACCAAGGTCTTTGATGCCTATGATAACTTGAACAATAGCATTCAGGAAAACATCACCAACATGCGCGTGGTCAAGTCCTATGTCAAGGAAGAAGAAGAGACGGTCAAGTTTAAGAAAGCTTCGCTTGATCTACAACATGTTCATGAAGGCTATTCGCATCGTGATTTTGAGTAGTCCAGCCATGATGCTCTCCTTGTATGCTTCCTTTATCTTGATTTCTTGGATTGGGGCACATCTCATCGTGGGTGGAAGCTTTACCACTGGTGAGCTGACTTCTATGTTTGCCTATGTCATGACCATCCTTATGTCCCTCATGATGTTTATGATGATCTTCGTGATGCTCTCGATCTCTATGGCATCTGTAGAGCGGATCAATGAAGTCCTTGGAACAGAGTCAACCATCGTCTCTCCGGAGAATGGTCTGACAGAAGTAGCAGATGGATCCATTACCTTCGACCATGTAGACTTCGCCTACACGGACGAAAATGGCGACAAGGCCCATGTCTTGTCCGATATCAACCTCAGCATTCGCTCGGGAGAAGTGATCGGAATCCTTGGAGGGACTGGTTCTGGTAAGTCTAGCCTGGTCCAGCTCATCCCTCGTCTCTATGATGTGGAGTCTGGTAGCGTCAAGGTCGCTGGTCAGGATGTGCGAAACTATGATCTAGACCATTTGCGCAAGCAAGTTGCCATGGTGCTTCAGACCAATGTCCTTTTCTCTGGTACCATCAAGGAAAACATGCGCTGGGGGAATAAGAACGCGACGGATGAAGAAATCATAGAAGCTTGTAAGATCGCTCAAGCGGATGAATTTATCCAGAACTTTAAGGATGGCTATGATACCATGATTGAACGTGGTGGTGCCAATGTCTCAGGTGGTCAGCGCCAACGCCTCTGTATCGCCCGCGCTCTCTTGATGAATCCAAAAATCTTGATCTTGGATGATTCGACCTCAGCTGTCGATACCAAAACGGATAGTCTGATCCGTCAAGGTCTAGCGACTAGTCTCAAGGACACCACCAAAATCATCATTGGCCAACGGATATCTTCTATCCAAGATGCAGATCGAATCGTGGTCATGAATGATGGGAAGATCGATGCGATTGGTAGTCACCAAGAACTGATCGAGAGCAATGCCATCTACCGTGAAGTCTATGACATGCAAACCCAAGGGAAAGGAGGACAAGCAGATGAAGAATAAGAAAAAAGCTAGCTGGGGCTCTCTGGTACGCTTGCTAGACTATATGTGGAAGCAATATAAGTTTGTTCTTCTCCTAGCAGCTGCCCTCATCGTGACAGCCTCCCTCTCTACGGTCTATATTACGTCCTCTATCCGAGCCTTGGTAGACCAATACATCCAACCCATGTTGGATTCAGGAAGCAAGGATTTTGGACCCCTCTTAACTTTCTTATCAACACTGGCTGTGATTGGAGTGGTGGGAGTTTTGGCCAACTATGGCTTCTCCCTCATTATGGCGACAGTGTCTCAGGATGTCCTGCGCTCTCTACGGAATCAGCTCTTTGCTCGTATGCAGAAGCTCCCTGTCAAGTACTTTGATACCCACCAGCACGGGGATATCATGTCGATCTATACCAATGATATTGACGCTCTTCGCCAAGCAATCGAGCAGTCCATCCCGCAGCTCCTGCAGTCTGCCATCACCATCATCGGTGTAGCCGTCAGCATGATCATGATCAGCCCTCTCCTTTTCCTTCTCGTTCTTTCGATGGTCGGAGTCATGGCCTATGTCATCAAGGAGATCTCTGGAAAGTCTGGTCGCTATTTCGCTGACCAACAAAAGAACTTAGGGATTGAAAATGGCTTTATCGAAGAGATGATGTCAGGTCAAAAGGTAGTCAAAGCCTTTGTCCACGAAGAGGAAAGCATCGAAGCCTTTGAGCGGATCAATGACCAACTCTTTGAATCATCTTATCAAGCCAACCGCTATGCCAATGTCTTGATGCCTGTCTTGGGGAACCTGGGAAATGTCTCCTTCGTCTTGACTTCATTGGTCGGAGGGATCTTCGCCTTGAATGGTATCAGTGGCCTCACCATTGGTGGGCTCATGGCCTTCCTCCAGCTCAACCGTTCCTTCAACGGACCAATCACCCAAGTATCGCAACAGTTGAACTTTGTCCTCATGGCTCTTGCTGGGGGAGATCGGATCTTTGATCTCTTGGATGAAGAAGTCGAAGTGGATGAAGGGAAAGTCACCTTGGTCAACTATGAAGAGGTCGATGGTCGCATGGTCATCACTGATAAGAAGACCAATCTCTGGGCTTGGAAACACCCTCGGGAAAACGGCGACTACGAACTGGTCAAACTGGTCGGAAATGTCGTCTTTACAAATGTAGACTTCTCCTACAATGATAAGAACCAAATCCTCTACGATATTAACCTCTACGCGGACAAGGGGCAAAAGGTGGCCTTTGTCGGCGCGACAGGAGCAGGGAAGACTACCATTACCAACTTGATCAATCGTTTCTACGATATCCAATCAGGATCTATCACCTATGATGGGATCGATGTGAAGCTGATCGAGAAAGATTCGCTCCGTCGTTCGCTAGGGATTGTCTTGCAGGATACCCACCTCTTTACTGGAACTATCGCAGAAAATATCGCCTATGGTCGATCAGATGCGACCCGGGAGGAGATCCTGGAAGCAGCCCGCATTGCCAATGTGGATTCCTTCGTCAAACATTTGGACCAAGGATACGATACCGTCTTGAACGATGATGGAGCTGGTCTCTCTAACGGTCAACGTCAGCTGATCGCTATTGCGCGTGCAGCCTTGGCTAATGCGCCAGTCTTAATCCTTGATGAAGCAACTTCCTCAATCGACTCACGGACAGAGAAGATGGTCCAAGAGGGGATGGATCGCCTGATGGCAGGACGGACTGTCTTTGTCATCGCCCACCGTCTCTCAACCATCGTCAACTCGGATGTGATCATGGTCATGGACAAGGGACGCATCATCGAGCGAGGCAACCACGCTTCCTTGATGGCAGAACGTGGGACTTATTACCGCCTCTACACCGGTGGCCTTGAAATTGATTAATACAAAAAAGTCTGAGCTTTTCTCAGACTTTTTACTTATGGATAATGTTGTCTTTGAAACTTTCCTTAGGTGAGATCGGACGTCAGCGAACTTCGAAGAAGTTCCATGCCTTAGTTTTGAACCTAAAGTTTCAAAACTCCCGTGTGATGCTGGGACAAAAGTCCTAGCCTCTCAATTGTCTTTGGATTATCGAGCAAGACGCAGTGGTTGAGTGGGCTCTACCACGCTGATTTCATCAGCTTTTACAGCCCTACTCAACTGTGCGGAGGTGGGACGACGAAATCGAATTCTAACGAATTACCGATTTCTGTCCCACTCTCACTTTTCTCACGGCGGAAAGTTTCAGCTTCTACTTGAATCACTTTTAAACTAATACAATTTTTGTAAAATCGATGATTGTTTTATGAAAAATAGTCTGTTTATATTTAATGTCTGAGCGTTGGCTCAGACTTTTTTTCGTGGGAGTATATCTTTTTATGAATGATATAAGTGAAGGAGGAGTTGGTTCTCTCTCATTAACGATGTAAAAGGAGGAAAACATGCGCAAACGTCATCCCCATATTTCACCCACTTTGGACCTGATTGCGAAGAAAATTTTTAGTATTCCAGATGTCACTGCAAAATTTATCCAAGAGGTCCTAGACTTACCCATCCGCTCGGTAGAAATCCTAGAAGGCAATCAAATTCATGAACAAGGCTTTCTAGGTGATTACCCATTTGAGACTTCTGTAGATGTAAGGGCCAAATTAGATTCGGGCCTAGAAGTCATTATTGAGATTCAAGTCATGAAGCAGGAGTATTTTGTCAATCGCTTTTATTATTATTTGGCCAATCAGTTGATTGAAAATGTCCGGAAGAAACGGAAGAAAGGCCAGACTCATCAGATGTACGAGGATCTAGTTCCAGTTTATGGGATTGCGATTTTGGAGAAAAGTATTTTCCCTGATGAGGCTTCTCCTGTAAATGTGTATGAAGTGCGTCATGCTATCCATGGTGGACCCCTACTGGCGAATAGCAAGGGGAATCAGAGTCATAATCTATTGCGACTTGCCTTTTTAGAATTGGACAAGTATAATGAAAGGAGAAGGACGCAAGTGAGTGATCCATTGCAACAGTGGCTAGAATTCTTCGGGAATCATCCTTTTAGCCATCAACCTGATCAGGTGATCGAACAAGCAGAGTCACTCTTAATCCCATCCAATTGGACCAAGGAGGAAAAAGACATGATAGATGAACGCATCCGCCTCAGAGAAAACTGGAATATGTGTATGGAAACCTTGCTCAAAGAAACCAAGGAAGAAGCTGGCAAGATTGCATTAGAACAAGGTTTAGAACAAGGAAGAATGCAGGGGTTAGAACAAGGACGGGAAGAAGCTACCCTTCGTATCGCCCAAGAGCTCTTGGCCAATGGCTTTAGCACCGAAGATGTCCAACGGTATACCGATTTAAGTGAAGAGCAGATAGAACAGTTAAAAGCCTCCCTTTGATAAATAAAGCAGAGAGAAAAACGGGCCGAGTAGGTCCGCTTTTTTTATGACTTAACTTATTTCCATGGTATAATGGGAGGACTATTGATAGAGAAGATCAAAAGGAGACACGAGTGGATCAAAAACATCACTGCCAAGTCCTATGGGCGAGAAATAAATACCTGGTGCTGAGTCATTCCAGCAACATTTACAAGGAGATCCGGGAATACCTCAAGCAAGACCAGGTGGAGGTCAGTCACGTTGAGGACCTGATCCAGCAAGCGCTGGCCTTGCCGGAAAATCGTGGCCAGGTCTCCAATGCCTTCCAGCATATCTGGGGCTATTTCAAAAAGCAGGCGACTCCTGAGGAAAAGGCGGACTTTATGTTGCTACTTGAGAAGTACCAGCATGGCCAAGCCCAGCAAGAGGATCTGATCAAGGGGATTCAGATCCTGCTTGAGCGCTACCCGAATCGCTACTTACAAGACTCGACGCTACTAGGAGGTCAATAAATGAGACTCTGGCACCAAGACTTGATTCCCAAACTCCCTCGTCCTCAGCTCCTAGGCCAACACCGGGAGTGCTGTGCCCTGAGAGGCAATGGCTGGGGTAAAAAGCACGCGACTGTCAACTATGTCTTTGACTACTCGCCCTATCGCCTCTATGCCTATCACCGCCTGATCATGGAGGAGATGACCGCTCGTGGCTACAAGGTCAGCCCAGAGTGGTGGGAGTCGACCTACCGAGGCAAGACCTGTCCAGCTTATCAAGAGCTGGAAGAGGAAACTTTGAGCACACCTATCTATCCCGAGCACCAGGATACTTACCTGCAAGAATGCCTGGAGAACCTAGCAGAAAAAGGGATTCAATTAGACTAAGAAAAACGGACCAGATCAGGTTCGTTTTTTGCGCGAAAAACCAAGAAAATGCTTTGAAAGCATTAATTTCTTTCCCAAACATGCTATAATAATAGGAGATTATGTACAGGAAAAGGATAGACGGATGAAGGCAGTAGCAACTCCAGAACTTGAGATTGAAAGACAGTTGATCCAGCAGTTGACATCAGGAGAAAGTCAGTGGACTTATCGCGAGGATCTCAAGAATGAAGACCAGTTATGGGAAAATTTCTTTGACAAGCTCGCGCAAAATAATGTCGCCTTGCTGGCAGACCACCCCTTGACCGACCAGGAAAAGCGCCAGATCAAGAACCAGCTTAACTTTGTCAGCTACTATGAAGCGGCCAAGTGGCTAGCGGGTGAAAATGGGATCGCCAAAGTAGAAGTCCAGCGAGAAGATGCCAGTCTAGGAACCATCCGTCTGGCGGTCATCTGGCGGGACAATATCGCAGCTGGGAAGTCGAGCTATGAAGTGGTCAACCAAGTCGAACGCGACAAGGCCTATCCACTAGACCAGGATCGACGGCTAGATACGACCCTTTTGATCAATGGCCTACCCCTCATCCATATCGAACTCAAGAGTCCCCGAGTGGCCTTTCTAGATGCCTTTCATCAGATCAAAAAGTACGACCGTGAAGGCAAGTTCCGGGGCATTTACTCCAGCTTGCAGATGTTTGTCGTGACCAATAAAGTCGACACTCGCTACATCGCTGCAGCCCGTGAAAGCAAGCTAAATAAGCAATTCCTAACCAAGTGGGTGGACAAGGATAACCAGCCCATGATCGATATCAACAGCTTTGCTCATGAGGTCCTCTCCATCCCCAGGGCCCACCAGATGGTCATGCAGTACTCAGTCATCGACGATAGCAAGAAAGCCCTCATCCTCCTGCGTCCCTACCAAATACATGCCATCGAGGCTGTACAGGAAGCCTCCCGTCGTCAAGAGTCGGGCTATATCTGGCACACGACTGGATCAGGCAAGACTCTGACCTCTTACAAGGTAGCGCGCAATCTCTTGCAGATCCCAGCGATCCAAAAGACCATCTTTGTCGTCGACCGCAGAGATCTGGACCAGCAGACGACCTCGTCCTTCCTTTCTTATGCGGCCAATGATGTCATCGACATCGACGAGACGGACAATACCCACGAACTGGTCAAGCGCTTAGGGGGTAATGACAAGCGCGTGGTGGTCACAACCATCCAGAAAATCACGACCATGATGCGCAAGTTCGAAGAAGGGAAGTACCAGCGGGATGCTGGGAAGATCAAGGATCTGCGCGTGGCTTTTGTCGTGGATGAGTGCCACCGGGCGGTCACCCCACAGACACAAAGACATCAAGGCCTACTTCAAGAACTCTCTCTGGTATGGCTTTACAGGAACTCCGATCTTTAAGGAAAACAAACGCAAACAAGTGGGAGACCTGGCTCAGACCACCCACCAACAGTATGGTGAACGCCTACATGAATACACGGTCAAGGAAGCCATACATGATGGGGCGGTTCTAGGCTTTAAGGTAGACTACCGCAATACCATCATCTCGGATCTCCTAGAAGAAGAGATCCCAGACCAGGCCTATGAGGACAAGGAGCACATGCTAGAAGTCCTAGATGCCATCCTCAATAAGAGCCAGCAACAGCTCAATATCCCTAAAGGGGTTGGGAAGAGCTATGAAGCTATCTTGACAGTCAAGTCCATCCCACGAGCACAGGCCTATTATAATCTGCTCAAGAGTATTCTCGCGGGTAAAGAGCGGGTCAAAGTTTCCGAGCGGGTCAAACGCCATTTGCCAGATTTTCCAAAGTTTACCATCACCTACTCAGTGTCTGAAAACGAGGAAGAGTCCATCGGCTACCAAGACCACATGAAGCAGGTCATGGAGGACTACAACCAAGAATTTGGCACGCATTTTAGCCTAGCGGATTTGCGGGGATTTAACACCGATGTCAACAATCGCCTGGCCAGAAAGCAGGACAAGTATCTCTATCGCAATGAGCAGTTGGATTTGGTCATCGTAGTCGACCGTCTCTTGACTGGTTTTGATGCTCCTTGTCTTTCTACGCTCTTTATCGATCGCAAGCCCATGCGCCCACAGGACTTGATCCAGGCCTTCAGCCGGACCAATCGGATCTTTGATGACAAGAAGCACTTCGGCCATATCATCACCTTCCAGCGACCTCAAGCCTTTAAGGAAGCCGTCGACAATGCCCTCAAGCTTTACTCCAATGGAGGAGAAAATGAGGTCCTGGCACCAAGCTGGGAAGAAGAGAAGCGCAACTTCTTAAAAGCCTGGGCGGAGTTTAAAGGCCAAGTCACAGACTTCGAAGAAGAAGGAGTCGCCCTCGAGCAGGCTCCAACAGCCCAGCTCCGCAAGGTGGCTAAAGCCTATCAGGTCTTTGACAAGTACCAAGCCTCGATCCGTGTCTACTCAGAGTATGATAAGGAAGAGATCTATCGGGAAACGGGCCTCAGCGACAGCCAGCTCGAAGCCTATCTAGGTCTCTATCAAAATATCCTGGCAGAGATCAAGAGCAGGGATCCAGAAGTGGATAGCCAAGATGAGCTAGATATCCATTATGAGCTGGAGTCTGTCCAAGTCGATGAGATCAACTATGCCTATATCCTCATGCTGATCCAGAGCATGATCCAGCAGGAGGAAGATAACGAGCAGACCCTGAGTGACAAGGATATCGCAACCGTAGATAGCTATATCGAGAGCCTGAACCGGACCAATCCAAGCCTAGCAAAGATCATCCAAAACCTTTGGACACAAGTCCAAGAAGAGCCAGAACGCTACCGAGGACAATCCATCACTGGAGTCTTGGACCAGATGATCGAATCCGTCATTGAAAGCCATATCGAAAGCTTTGCCAAAAACTGGTATATCGGAGCCAACGAGCTACGCTACTATATCCAAAACTACCGCAAAGGCGCCAAAAAACAAGCCGGAGAAAGCCAGCTGACCAAGAGCCAACGCTACAAAGACTACAAGGCAGAAGTAGCAGATGCCCTCAACCCACTCAGCTACAAAAAACAAATCAAAGAAGCCTATACCCAACTAATCGAAGAGGTGATTGAACCACTGAGAGTGGGGAGGTAGGAGGAGAAAAATGAAAAAAAGAATTGCAGTTTATGATATCACTAATACTATTACGGAAATTGAATTAAATGCTGAAAAGATATTTAATATCGCAACTATTTTCAATAACATTCTGGGTGATGGAGAAAGTACTCAATCTCATAGTACTATTGCTGCTGAAATCAAGGATGAGAATAGTATTTTAAGAGCCTATCATGACGATAAGGAGAATTTTGAAATTCAAAATTTTGCTGATAAATTGTTGTCTGCGGAATGCAGTGAAAGTAATGGGAGAAGAAAAGCCAGTTTGCGAGAAGGATATCTCTTCATTAGAGAAACTGATTCAGAATTAATATTATTAAAATTAGAAAAAACATCAGTTGCAAATAAAGATACTTTTGAAGTTCAGGGGCAATTAGGGACTGATAAAAATTATTATAAAGTTTGTATTTTATCAAATGAACTGACAAATATAGCAGTCATAGATAAGAGTAGGAAAATTGCAAATTATTGGCTTGATAGTTTCTTAGGGTTACAAGAAGTAAGAAACAAAAAGATTAATACATATGATTTGTTAGAATTGATTGAGTCAAAGGAATTATTCTCTGAGGAAATAGTAAGGCTTGAAAAATATTGACGATATTATTAGAGAGTCAAAAAAATATATATTTAACAGCAATATATTTGATAAGAGTGGGCTTGTTGATTCTTTAAATGAAAGTGGATTAATAGATATTTCTACTCATGTAGAAAATTTTGAATTGCAATTTTATTCAGATAAATCCAGTAAGTTGGATTACAGTTTTGAAATTGATGAAAGAGTATTAAAGGACCATTTTAAAAGTGAGATTAGAATCTCTAAAGAAACTGTAATCAAGACAGATAATTTCGAGAAACTTATTTTTGGATGGAGGAGTTTCACTGGTAGGTGATGAGATTAGACTAGTAGTTGATCAAGAGTGTCTTGAAGAAATTAGACAAAAAAACTAGGTGAATAACATGCCAAATTGGAATAAACTTTCTTATGAAATAGAAAATACCCCCAGCAACAGTTTACTAATACAAAATTTAGAAGCTTTTGGAATTGTTAAGAATGATTTAGATAGAGATATTTATACTGTTCGGACTTTGGGGTTAGAATCAGTAATATTCAATTTAGAAGATTACATTAATAGTCAAAAGATGTTCCAAAGTATTGTCAGATACTTTCAAAGAAAAAGATTTTTTTCAAAAGACGTTAGAATTATTAATAAGAATAGTCAAAAATACTTGGATTGAAGAAAAGAAAAAAATTTATATGATGAATCATTAAAAAAATAGAAAAAAATGTTAACAAACAACAATATTAATATAAATGTTGATAATAAGATTTTATATAATATTCCGATATCAATTTTTGATTCAAATAGTCAAATCTCTAAAGTAAGAAAGTCAAAAATATATTTGTCTGATGTTATTATTTAGTAATTTTACTAACTATGAAAAATGATATATTCAAATTTAAACTAGTTATAGATAATAATGAAATTACAGATGATTATTGTTTTGAAGATAGCATTCCAGATAAACAACTTGAATATTTAGAAGAATTATATTCTTGGATTATTGACGATGGCGATAACTACATACAGAAATTGAGTATTGTAAGATCGGTTCTATTAAAAAAACAAGTCATTTATCATAGAAAAATAGTTTGATAAATTCAGTAAAAAAAGTATTTTTTTCAAAGAATAATTAATTCTAATGTGGATAGATACTTTAATCAAGTTGCTTTTATTAAAAGATGATTTTTTTAAAAAAATCGTAGAGCGAGAAAAATGACATCTACCAATCATTACATCTTAAATTAATAGGTTGGTTTTTCTGCTTTTAGCACTACTTGTTTTTGAAAAAAATTAAGGATTATTCAGGTAATGACATCTTCTATAAATTGTTAATGTCAGATAGTCAAAAAAACAGAGTTGCTATTAATTATGTTAATTTGTGCCCTTGTTTTTTTATTTTGATTATTTACATCTTAGAGATGAGGAAAAAAATCAAGATGAATATGAGAAGCTAAAATCATTTTATACAAATAGTCTCATGTTTGATGATGGTGATTTTGAAGAAAAAAATTAAATCACCTTGTCTTGATTATAGATATATTTTTGTTCATGTTATGGATAGTCTTTATACTGTTTTTTTAAATTATTTACTTTTTAATAGAACTTTTTATTTTCTATGCTGTACTTATAACATTATCTTTTTATTTATCTTTGTTGTGATTAATTTAAAAAAAGATAAAAAAATTTGAAGAGGATTAAGGAGTAACCATTGGATAGAAAAAAGAATATCCCACAAATTAGATTTCAGAATTATGAAGATGAATGGGTGTATAGTACTATAGGACGTCATATTTCTCTGTTAAATGGTCGTGCATATAAACAGGAAGAATTATTAGACGAAGGAAAGTATAGAGTTCTAAGAGTTGGAAATTTTAATACAAATAGCAAGTGGTATTATTCGAATTTAGAGCTTGAAGACAATAAGTATGTAAATAAGGGTGATCTACTTTACCTATGGGCAACTAATTTTGGACCAGAAATATGGACGGAAGAAAAAGCAATTTATCATTATCATATCTGGAAACTTGAATTCGATAAAACAGATATCAATCAAGATTACTTATATATTTGGCTAGAGAGTGATAAGAATAAAATCCAACAAAATACTAATGGTAGTACAATGGTTCATATTACAAAAAATATGATGGAGGAGAGAAGGATTTCGCTTCCTAGCCAAGACGAACAAACCGCCATTGGCTCCCTATTCCGCACCCTCGACGACCTTCTGGCTAGCTACAAGGACAATCTTGCCAACTACCAATCTCTCAAGGCGACCATGCTTTCCAAGATGTTTCCCAAAGCTGGACAGACCGTTCCTGAGATTCGTTTGGATGGATTTGAAGGTAAGTGGGAAGTAGTTAATTTAGGAACATTGATTGAAAATTATGACGAAATAATATCAGGTGCATCAGGTTTTCCTATTGCAACATCTTCTAGAAAAGGTCTTTATTTACAGAATGATTATTTTGAAGGTGGGAGGACAGGAATAGATTTGACACTTGATTTTCATAGAGTTCCAATGGGCTATGTCACTTATCGTCATATGTCAGACGATTCTATTTTTAAGTTTAATAAGAATAATTTTGAAACTGATGTTCTGGTTTCTAAAGAATATCCTGTTTTTATTAGTAATGATCGCTCTGATATCGATTTTCTACTTTATCATTTGAATAACTCTAGGTTATTTTTAAGATTTTCAACTATGCAAAAATTGGGTGGGACACGTGTTCGGCTGTACTATAAAAATCTTATTACTTATAAGCTTTCAGTACCGACAGTAAAAGAACAACAAGCCATAGGTGCCTATTTCTCTAACCTTGATAACCTCATCGCTGCTCAGCAAGATAAAATTTCTCAGCTGGAAACTCTCAAAAAGAAACTCTTACAAGATATGTTTATCTGACCTTCAAAAATTCCCCTTATCAGCAACCATAAGCACAGCCTTTTTCGAATAGTATAAGTGAGCCCCTTTGATCTTTTCAAAGGGTGCTCCTTAGTATTTAATAACTTAAAAGCATTTACTTATAATAACTTTAGAGTTATAATAAATTCGAAAGAGGTTGCTTTGTGCACGCTATTTATTTTTATAAGGACAAACAGGGGAATCAACCTGTCCTGGACTACATGAGGGAGCTAGCTCGTCGCAATAATAAGGACAGCCGGATCAAACTCAACAAGCTCAACGACTATATCGAGCTTTTGAGTCAGCAGGGAACACGTGCTGGCCAACCCTATATCAAGCATCTGGATGCGGAGATCTGGGAGTTGAGACCCTTGCGGGATCGGATTTTATTCGTGGCTTGGCTGGATGGGAGCTTTGTCTTACTGCATCATTTTGTTAAAAAGACGCAAAGGACACCCAGAAGAGAGATCGAGAAAGCCAAGCGGGAGTTGCAAGATTTGAAGGAGAGAGGGCTAAGAGATGAAGAATAGTGCTATCGGCGGCAATTGGAAAGATGTGAGAGCAGAGCTCTTCACCAAGGAAGAAATCCTGGAAAGTGATCTGCGGGTCGCGATTATGACAGAGCTGATCGAAGCCCGTCATGAAAAGGGCATTAGCCAAAAGAAACTAGAAGAACTCAGTGGGGTCAGTCAACCGGTCATCGCTCGGATGGAGACAGGAAAGACCAGTCCTCAATTGGACACGGTCTTGAAAGTCTTAGCCAGTCTGGGCAAGACCCTCGCTGTCGTCCCACTGGAACAAGAAAAGGTCTAAAAGAAATCAGAAAGAATTACTATGGAAACAACACAAACCTCCCAGTCGCTCTACCAAGCCCTGTGGAACTCAGCGGATGTGCTCCGCTCTAAGATGGATGCCAATGACTACAAGTCTTACCTTTTGGGGATGATCTTTTACAAGTACCTCTCAGATAAGTTGCTCTTCTTCGTGGCGGAGACCATGGAGGAGGAGACAGAGAGCTTAGATGAAGCCTTGGCTCTTTACCGAACCTACTATGAGGATCCCGACTCTCAAGAGGACTTGATCTCCGTCATCACCGATGAGCTCAACTATGTCATCAAGCCCGACTTAACCTTTACGGCCTTGGTAGACCGGGTCAATGAAGGGACCTTCCAGCTGGAAGATCTAGCTCAGGGTTTCCGAGACATTGAGCAAAGTGACGACCTCTATGAGAACCTCTTTGAGGACATTGATCTCTACTCCAAGAAGCTAGGGGCGACTCCACAAAAGCAAAACCAGCTAGTGGCTGCCGTTATGAAAGAATTGGCAGTGCTGGATGTGGCAGGTCATGCAGGAGATATGCTTGGGGATGCTTATGAGTACTTGATTGGTCAGTTCGCGACCGACTCGGGTAAGAAGGCAGGAGAGTTCTATACGCCACAGCCTGTAGCCAAGCTCATGACCCAGATTGCTTTTTTAGGGCGTGAAGACGAGCAGGGCTTTACCATCTACGATGCCACCATGGGATCAGGCTCCCTCTTGCTCAATGCCAAGAAGTATTCTCAACAGCCTCAAACCGTCCAGTACTTTGGTCAGGAGCTCAATACCTCTACCTATAACCTGGCTCGGATGAACATGATCCTACACGGGGTTCCAGTGGAAAACCAGTTCCTGCACAATGCCGATACACTGGACGAAGACTGGCCGACCCAAGAGCCGACTAACTTTGATGGGGTCCTCATGAACCCTCCATACTCAGCTAAGTGGTCTGCAAGCTCTGGCTTCCTCCAAGATCCTCGCTTCTCCCCATTTGGTAAGCTCGCACCTCAATCCAAGGCGGACTTCGCCTTCCTCTTGCACGGTTATTACCACCTCAAGCAGGACAAGGGTGTCATGGCTATCGTCCTTCCCCACGGGGTACTTTTCCGTGGCAATGCTGAAGGAACCATTCGCAAGGCCTTGCTGGAAGAAGGGGCCATTGATACGGTGATCGGTCTTCCTGCCAATATCTTCTTCAATACTAGCATCCCAACGACGGTCATCATTCTCAAGAAGAACCGCACCAATCGGGACGTTTACTTTATCGATGCTTCGAAGGAATTTGACAAGGGCAAGAACCAGAACATCATGACGGATGCCCATATCGAGAAGATCCTCAAGGCCTATAAGAGCAGAGAGAACATGGATAAGTTTGCCCACCTAGCTAGTTTTGAGGAGATCGTCGAGAATGACTACAACCTCAATATCCCACGCTATGTGGATACCTTTGAAGAAGAAGAAGTGGAGCCTCTGACAGAGATCGTGGCTAAGATTAACCAAACCAACGCAACTATTGAAACTCAGACAGCCTCTCTTCTAGACATGCTCAGCCAGCTTCATGGAACGACACCAGAAGCCGATGCCGAACTAAAGAAATTTGTTCAAGAGTTTAAGGGGTAAGTCTTAATAGCATATAACACTCAATTCCCTCCTTAGTTTTCTAAGGAGGGTTTTCTGTCGAGTTGTTTTTCTTGCTTCTTTGAAAAAAGGGTGTATAATGATGTAATATAAAAAGTTACAACAAAACATAACCGAAAAGGAGACACTTATGACCTACGCCTACAATAGCAAGATTTACCTGGCAGAAGCAGTGCTCAATGTGAAGGATCTGGCGCGCCAAACAGCTTTTTACACCCAGATTCTGGGTTTGGAGATTTTGTCTCAGACTGAGGAGGAAGTTCTTCTTGGGGCTGGAGGCAAGCCCTTGGTGCATCTCATCCAAACGGATCGGACTGAGGCTGTTAAGTCTAGCTATGGTCTCTATCACATGGCCATTCTCCTACCTAGTCGGGAGGACTTGGCGGATGTCTTCAAGCATATGGCTGAGCTGAATGTTCCCTTTGTCGGAGCTGCCGACCACGGCTACAGTGAGGCTCTCTATCTTGAAGATCCAGAGGGCAACGGCATTGAGCTCTACCGGGATAAGCCAGTGGCGGAGTGGGATATCCGTGAGGATGGTCGTATCATCGGTGTGACGGAGGAGCTCTCTGCCCAAGAGATCTATGAGATGGGCCTCAAGGTGGAGCCCTTCCAGATAGCGTTCGCTACCCGCATGGGGCATATCCACCTCTCTGTGAGAGATAGCCAAGCAGCATCAGCCTTTTACCAAGCTGTGCTGGACCTGTCAGATAAGTTTACCATTCCATCAGCCAGCTGGATTGCCTCTGGAGACTACCATCATCACCTGGCAGTCAATGAGTGGGGGGTCAAGCACTTAGCCAAACGTGAAGCTCAGCTTCCTGGCCTAGCCTATTTCGTCGTCATCGTAGAAAAGAAAGAAGACTTGGTTGCCATCGCAGAGAGAGCAAAAGAAGAGGGGGCACCTGTCACCTGGTTAACCTCAAGCGAGCTCGAGTTTACAGATCCGGATGGGCTTGTGACCCGCGTCAGAAAGGGTTAGAAAGCTTGATAAATTAGGGTTTTTGAGAGAAAAAACAGAAATAGTAAAAATTAGTGATATTTCAAGATGTAATTCTTGACATTACATCTAGGCCGTGTATAATAGTTTTTGTAATAAATGAACTTACAACAGAAAGAGGAAGCAACTATGAAAAACATTTTATTTATCGTCGGATCCCTTCGTCAAGGATCTTTTAACCACCAAATGGCTAAGAAAGCAGAAAGCCTTCTTGAAGGAAAAGCAACAGTGACTTACTTGGACTACAAGGACATCCCGATGATGAACCAAGATTTGGAAACTCCAACCTTGCCAGGAGTGCAAGCAGCGCGTGATGCAGTCCTTGCGGCGGATGCCATCTGGATCTTCTCACCAGTCTATAACTTTGCCATTCCAGGTGTGGTGAAAAACTTGTTGGATTGGCTTAGCCGAGCGCTCGATCTATCAGAAACTCGTGGTCCATCTGCCCTTCAAGAAAAGATCGTAACAGTGTCTTCAGTCGCTAATGCAGGACACGAGCCAATGTTTGCGGCCTACCAAGCCCTCTTACCATTCGTTCGTACCCAAGTAGTAGGAGACTTCACAGGAACAACCGTTAACCCAGAAGCCTGGGCAACAGGTGAATTGATCTTGACAGACGAAGCAATCGCAGGATTGGAAAAACAAGCCCAAGCCTTGTTGGAAGCGTAAAAAAAGCTGAGACTTCTGTCTCAGCTTTTTTAGATACTAAACAATTGTCCGAAGAGATAGGTAACACCCATAGTCAGTAGTCCGATGACCAAGTTACGGATCATGGCTTGCTTGGTAGGAGCTTTTCCTAGCTTGGCACTGGTGTAGCCAGTAAAGAGAAGGGAAAGGGCGACGATGATCACCGTTGCTGGGATCCGGATTTCTTTTGGCAAGAGGATGATCGACAGCATAGGAGGAAGAGATCCGAGGACAAAGGCAATAAAGCTCGAGATGGCCGCATGCCAAGGATTAGTAAACTCTTCAAACTCCAGGCCATACTTTTCTTCCACCAAGGCCTTGAGAGGATGTTTGAGAAAGGCCCGCTCGGTCATGATTTGAGCAGCCGTTTCACATTCCCCATTTTGAATATAGGCCACATAGAGGGAGTCGCGTGCAGCCTTGGATCGCGATCCAGAAGGGTTTGTTCTCTGCTCACAGCAGCTTCTTCTGTATCCTTTTGGGTAGATACAGAGACGTATTCACCACCCGCCATAGAGAAGGCACCAGCTAGAATTGCAGAGAGACCAGAGAGAAAGATGATCCAGAGGTTACTGGTCGCACTGGCAACCCCGATAACAACTCCAGCGATTGAGATAATGCCATCATTGGCACCCAGCACTCCAGCCCGTAAGATATTTAAGCGGTCGTTGAAAGAAGCATCAAGGCCATGTTTTGTTTCAGTCATACTTATCTCCTGATTTCTTATTTAGAATGATTATAATTAAAATTAATTAGTTTAGCAAGTCTTTTGTCCTAAATGATAAAAGTCCGACAATTTAAGAAAGGACTATAGAGGATAGAAGGCCTATCTCATCTTAAAAAATGTACCGTCAGCAGAAGGAGCTAAGATATTATAATGCTTTGACAATCGAAATAATTTTAGATATAATTCTATAAATGAATTATGAATAGGAGTCAACCATGAAAAAATTAGTCGCAAGCGGTATTACCCTTCTCTCGGTCTTGACCTTGGTCGCATGTTCGGGAAATCAAACTGCAAAACCAAAGGCTTCTTCAGAGAAGTCTTCAAGTAAGGTGGAGAAATCTTCTTCTAAGAAGTCTTCCTCATCTAAGAAAAAATCATCTTCATCAAAGAAATTTGAATTGACAGATGATACAAGTAGCTCTTCTAGTCAGTCTACTTCAGGCTCTGGCGCTCAAGCAACTACTCCAGAAGTTGTTTTGGTAACAGATCAGGAAATTGAAAATGCGAAAACAATCGGGGATATCAAGGGACTTTATGCAAAACTAGCTGAAAATTATAAGAAGCATGCCAATGAATTGGGTGAAAAGTTGCCAAAATCTGAACAAGAATCTTACTTCAAGACCTTGGAACCTGGTATCAAGAAGATGGATGAAGAGTTGGCTTCTGTGAATGAAACTCTTACTCAATTTGGAGATGATACAACGCTTTTCCCAGAAGAGCACCGTGCTGCCTTTATTGAGGCCTTCAAAGCAACCCGTGATACCATGACAAAAGCTTTGGTATCTGCTTATAAGTTGGTTGGAGGTTTGAGTAGCTAAGGCCCCTGTCTTCTCTGTGGGGACTCAGTTTCCTCAGCTGTAGATTGGATCTGAAAAGAAATAAAGAAAGAGAGAGTGGGACAGAAATCGGTAATTCGTGAGAGTTCGATTGCGTCGTCCCACCTCCGCACAGTTGAGTAGGGCTGTAAAAGCTGATGAAATCAGCGTAGTAGAGCCCACTCAACCACTGCGTCTTGCTCGACTATCCAAAGACAATTGAGAGGCTAGGACTTTTATCCCAGCCTTTTTTTGCTTTCTATCTGAGCTAGTCTTTTAGGGGCAGTCGTGCTATAATCGTACTAGCAGATTATTGAAGGAGAAATTCATGAATCAAACAGTTGAATATCTAAAAGAACTCACAGCCATCGCATCACCGACAGGCTTTACAGAAGAAGTGGCTACCTATCTAGTCAAGACTTTGACAGACATGGGCTACAGCCCTGTTCGGACAGCTAAGGGAGGCGTAACCGTTGTCCTCAAGGGTGAGAATGACGAGCAACACCGCTACATCACAGCCCATGTGGATACCTTGGGAGCGATTGTCCGTGCTGTGAAACCAGATGGTCGTCTCAAGCTGGATCGCATCGGTGGCTTCCCTTGGAACATGATCGAAGGGGAAAACTGTACCGTCCATGTGGCCAATACAGGAAAGACACATTCGGGTACTATTCTTGTCCACCAAACCTCTTGCCACGTCTACAAGGATGCGGGAACTGTGGAGCGGACTCAGGACAATATGGAAGTGCGCTTGGATGAAAAAGTGACCTCTGAAAAAGAAACCCGTGACTTGGGGATTGAAGTCGGAGACTTTATCAGCTTTGATGCTCGGACCATCGTCACAGATACAGGCTTTATCAAGTCTCGTCACTTGGATGACAAGGTCAGCGCTGCCATCTTGCTTAATCTCCTTCGCGTCTACAAGGAAGAAGGCGTGACCCTACCAGTGACGACTCACTTTGCCTTTTCTGTCTTTGAAGAAGTGGGACATGGGGCTAACTCTAGCATCCCAGCTCAAGCGGTTGAATACTTAGCAGTGGACATGGGGGGCGATGGGAGATGACCAGCAGACAGACGAGTACACAGTTTCTATCTGTGTCAAAGATGCTTCTGGTCCATACCACTATGGTTTCCGCCAACACTTGGTGGCCTTGGCCAAGGAGCAAAACATCCCTTACAAACTGGACATCTATCCTTTCTATGGCTCGGATGCCTCTGCAGCCATGAGCGCAGGTGCAGAAGTCAAGCATGGTCTTCTCGGAGCAGGGATCGAGTCTAGCCACTCCTATGAGCGGACCCACGTGGATTCTGTGGTGGCAACAGAGCGTATGGTCGATGCCTATCTCAAGAGCGACTTGGTCAAATAAGCTTCGTTTTCAAGGTTAAAACATAGGATTGAATCTGCCTGGTCAAGTTGACTGGGTAGATTTTTTAGGATAAACTGTCAAAAAATTCTTGACAAGCCAAAAAAAAGTAGTAAAATATGTAGTAAATCAGAAAGTAACTAGTCTAAGATTTTCAGGGAGCCTGCGGGTATTGTGAGCAGGTAGTCGGAGTTAGTGAACATTGGGCTGATTGTTTAGAGTAGGAGAAGATAACACATATTCTTCTCGGTAGGCACCCCTTATCGTGCGACTCCTTGTTAGAGGAGATAGAGATAATGGTCGCTTTCTACCCTTTTGACCATTAACTGAGGTGGTACCGTGTTAAACCTGATTTAATGCCCTCACAGAGTGTTACTCTGTGAGGTTTTTTTGTATTCTGTTGAAGTTGGTCAGCTTGCTAACTTCGAAGAGTATTGGATGTGCTTGGATCAGGACTTGCATCGCTTTGTCCCTAGGAAAAGAAAGGAATTCCTATGAAAAAAATTTTACCAGCTGATACCTTAACCCCCATTCTAGCCTACATGCGTGTCCAAGGTGACCATAAGGTCATCCTTGAGTCAATCCCGCGTGAAAAGGAGAATGCCCGCTTTTCTATCGTGGCTTACAATCCAGTATTTGAGGTGACTTATCAGGATGGCATCCTGTATGAGAATGGCAAGGTGCTGGAACAAGATCCTTTTGACTACCTCCACCAGGTAACGGTCAAGGGGCTGACGTCTGATCTTCCTTTCGCCGGTGGAGCCATCGGTTTTGCAGGCTACGATATGATCGGAGTCTATGAAGAGATTGGCTCCATTCCTCAGGATACCATCGGGACGCCAGATATGCATTTCTTCATCTACGAGTCCTATTTGATTTTTGACCACAAGAAGGAAAAAGTCTATGTGGTGGAAGACAATATTTACTCTGGGCGGAGCAATGACGCGGTCCGCCAATCACTGGGGCAAGTAGTGACCGATCTGCAAACCCAAGCGCCCAACGAGTTCACTCCTCAGGCCTTGCAGGCCCTCCACTTCACTAATCATATCGAGAAAGAAGTCTTTATGGAGATGGTGGAGAAGGCCAAAAAGCTGATCCGTGAAGGCGATATGTTCCAATGTGTCCTCAGTCAACGCTTCTCAGCAGATTTTGAAGGTGATCCCTTGGATTATTACCGGAATTTGCGCGTGACCAACCCATCTAACTATCTCTATTTCTATGACTTTGGCGACTACCAGATCATTGGAGCCAGTCCTGAAAGTCTGGTATCGGTGAAGAAGGGAGAGGTGACCACTAATCCAATCGCCGGAACCCGACCTCGTGGAGCGACGGAAGAAGAGGACCAAGCCCTGGCTCATGAACTCCTTCACGATATCAAGGAAACAGCCGAGCACCGCATGCTAGTGGATCTGGGACGAAATGATATCGGGAAAATCGCTCAAAACGGGACGGTCGAAGTGACCAAGTATATGGAAGTCGAGTATTTCCGCTATGTCATGCACCTGACCAGTGTGGTCAAGGGGCAACTCCTGCCACACCTAACAGCTCTCGATGCCTTGAAAGCTACACTACCAGCTGGGACAGTCTCTGGGGCTCCTAAGATTCGGGCCATGCGTCGGATCTATGAGTTGGAACAGGAAAAACGTGGTGTCTATGCGGGAGCTATTGGTTACCTCTCTGCGACAGGAGATATGGACTTTGCCATTGCTATCCGGACCATGATCCTCAAAAATCAAAAGGCCTACGTCCAAGCAGGAGCAGGGATTGTCTACGACAGTGTTCCAGAGAATGAATTTTACGAGACGATTAACAAGGCAAAATCGATGACAAGAATAGGAGATGTTCAATGATTTTATTAGTGGATAATTACGATTCCTTCACCTATAATTTGGCCCAATACCTGGGAACTTTTACAGAGGTTGAGGTCTTGCGAAATGATGACGAGCGCTTGTATGAGCAAGCGGAGGTGGCAGATGCCCTCGTCTTCTCCCCCGGTCCAGGCTGGCCGGCAGATGCTGGGAAAATGGAAGCCATGATCAAGGACTTTGCAGCTAAAAAACCTATGTTAGGGATTTGCTTGGGTCACCAGGCCCTGGCGGAGACTTTTGGTGGCAAGTTGCGCTTGGCTAAGAATGTCATGCATGGCAAACAAAGCAAGATTACCTTTGAAACGCCATCTCCCATTTTCAAAGATATTGAGAATGATGTACCCATCATGCGTTACCATTCTATCGTCGTTGACCAAATGCCAGAAGAATTTGAGGTGACGGCCATTACCACGGACGACCAAGAAATCATGGCTATTCAACACAAGAGCCTGCCCATCTACGGACTTCAGTATCATCCTGAGAGTATCGGCAGTCCAGATGGTCTAAAAATGATCGAAAATTTTGTGAAGCTAGTCCTAGACTAGACCAGCAATTCCAAGCAGATAAAATTTCTATTGAAACGTGTAGAAAAGACAAGAGGAAACCCTTATGAAAGAATTATTCTTACAAATCTCTAATCGCCAAGACTTGACGCAAGAGCAGGTCCAAGAAGTCTTTGATCAAATCTTGCAAAACCAACTATCAGAAAGTCAAATCGCTGCCTTTTTGATGGGACTCAAAACCAAGGGGGAAACAGCGGACGAAATTACGGGGATCGTTCGCGCCTTAAAGGCCCATGCGACGGTATTGCCCGAAACTTTTTCAGATGCTATGTGCAACTGTGGGACTGGTGGAGACCAATCCTATAGCTTTAACATTTCGACGACCGTTTGCTTCGTTTTGGCTGCTGGAGGGATCCGCATGGCTAAGGCCGGCAATCGCTCTGTTTCTTCTAAGTCAGGCTCTGCAGATGTCCTAGAAGCGCTGGGTATCAACGTGGCTGCCTCACCAGAGACCCTCTCTAAAGCCTTGGACGAGGTTGGCTTGGCCTTTATCTTTGCGCAAACCATGCATCCGGCTATGCGCTTCATTGGCCCTGCTCGTCAAGCGATGGGGATTCCAACCATTATGAACCTGGTCGGTCCTCTTGCCAATCCATTAGATCTAGAAACCCAACTCATGGGCTTTATCGTGTCGAGTTGCAAGAGCTTGTCGCGCGTGCCATCCAGCAACTGGGACGCAAACGTGCCGTCGTCATCACTGGTCCTGACAATATGGACGAAGCAGCTCTTTATGGAACCAATACCTATACTCTCCTAGAAGACGGCAAGATCAGCCAGCATACCTTTACCTATGAAGATCTGGGGATGGACAAGGTGGAGCTGTCTGAAATAACTGGTGGCGATGCCAAGGAAAATGCTGAAATTCTTCTCAGTGTCTTGAAGAATGAGGCTAGCCCTTATCTGGAAACGACAGTTCTCAATGCTGGTCTTGGCTTTTATGCCAATGGAAAAGTGGCAACCATCAAAGAAGGTGTGGAGCTTGCGCGTCACTTGATTGCGGATGGTTCTGCCCTTGCTAAATTGCAACACTTACAAGAGGTTCAAGTATGAGTAAAGCCTTTCTACCAACGATCCTAGAACAAAAAGAAAAAGAAGTGGCGCAAATGGTCATGGAAGACCTCCAGCCTCTTCGTCAGACCTACCGTCTCTATGATTTTCTCAAGAGCCATCAAGAGCACTTGCAGATCATCGCTGAGGTGAAGAAAGCCAGCCCTAGTATGGGGGATATTAACTTGGATGTGGATATTGTCGCCCAAGCCAAGACCTATGAAGAAAATGGGGCAGCCATGATTTCTGTCCTGACGGACCAAGTCTTCTTCAAGGGAGATTTAGACTACCTTCGTGAGATTTCTTCCCAGGTGACGATTCCAACCTTAGCCAAGGATTTTATCATTGATGAGAAGCAAATTGTCCGCTCTCGCAATGCCGGAGCGACGGTTATTCTCTTGATTGTCGCAGCACTACCCGAAGCCCGACTCAAAGAACTCTATGACTTTGCGACAGGGCTTGGTTTGGAAGTGCTTGTAGAGACCCATAACTTACCTGAGCTCGAAATCGCCCATCGGATCGGGGCGGACATTATCGGGGTTAACAACCGGAACCTGGTCACCTTTGAGACAGATCTGAATACCAGTCTTGAATTGTCCACGCATTTCAAAGACCAGCCAGTTTATATATCGGAGTCTGCTATTTTTGATGGGGAAGATGCAGCTCTAGTCGCTCCTTACTTTAATGGGATTTTGGTAGGGACTGCCCTCATGACAGTAGGGGATGTTGCAAAAAAGGTCAAGGAGTTACAAATTGACAAAGGTTAAAATATGTGGCCTGTCTACAGCGGAAGCCGTGGAGACGGCTGTCCTAGCAGGAGCAGACTATATCGGCTTTGTATTCGCTAAGAGCAAGCGGCAAGTCAGTCTGGAGCAAGCCCATGAATTGGCGAGACTGGTGACTGGTCCGACCAATATTGTCGGAGTCTTTGTCTCACCCAGTATAGAGGACTTGGAGCAAGCCATTGCTCAGGTTCCCTTAGACATTGTTCAGATTCATGGAACGTTTGATGAAGATCAGATTCCAAAGATTACAGTTCCCGTCATTCGCGCGATCCAGCTTAGAGATGGGGAAGCCCAAGTGTTAAGCCAGGCTGATTATCTGCTCTTTGATGCTCCAGTAGCTGGGAGTGGGCGAATTTTGATTGGGACTTGCTGAAAGATCAGAAGATCCGGCAGGACTTCTTTATTGCAGGGGGCTTGACAGTGGACAATGTCCGCCAAGCTCGAGAGACCTTTCAGCCCTATGCACTGGATGTCTCTTCAGGGGTCGAAACAGACGGACACAAAGATATAGAAAAGATAAAAGCATTTATAGAAGGAGCGAAAGCATGAACTATCAACTACCGGATGAAAAAAAGGGTTTTATGGAAAATTTGGGAGGGCCAGTTTGTCCCAGAAACCCTGATGACAGCCGTGATCGAACTGGATAAGGCATACCAGAAGCCAAAGCAGATCCAAGCTTTCAGGCGGAATTGGATGACTTGCTCAAGAATTATGTAGGGACAGGGAGACTCCACTATACCACGCCAAAAAAGCCTCTCCAAGCACATCGGTGGGGCACAAATCTACCTGAAACAGGGAAGACCTCAACCATACAGGGGCCCACAAGATTAACAATGCCCTAGGTCAGGTCTTGCTGGCTAAACGGATGGGCAAGAAGAAGATCATCGCGGAGACAGGGGCTGGTCAACACGGAGTGGCGACAGCGACAGCGGCGACACTCTTTGAGATGGAGTGTACCATTTATATGGGAGAAGAAGATGTCAAACGTCAGGCCCTCAATGTCTTTCGGATGGAACTCTTGGGAGCAAAAAGTCCATAGTGTAACAGACGGATCGCGCGTGCTGAAAAGATGCGGTCAATGCGACCCTTCGTGCATGGGTAGCTGGGATTGATGATACTCACTACATCATGGGATCTGCCCTTGGACCAGCTCCCTTCCCAGAGATTGTCCGAGATTTTCAATCCGTGATTGGTAAGGAAGCCAAACGTCAGTTTGCTGAAGTCTCAGGTGGAAAACTTCCTGATGCGGTCCTAGCCTGTATCGGTGGGGGATCCAATGCCATTGGCATGTTCTACCCCTTCGTAGAAGACGAATCTGTAGCCATGTACGGAGCAGAAGCCTCTGGTCTTGGTTTGGATACGGACAAACACGCAGCGACCTTTGCCAAAGGTCGTCCAGGAATCCTTCACGGAGCCTTGATGGAAGTGCTTCAAGATGCCCATGGACAGATCATGGAGGCTTTCTCTATCTCTGCTGGATTGGATTATCCTGGTGTGGGGCCAGAGCATTGCTATTTCAATGAAATTGGCCGGGCAAGCTATGATTCCATCACGGATGAAGAAGCCCTCGAAGGATTTAAGTTACTCTCTCGTTTGGAGGGGATCATTCCAGCATTGGAGTCCAGTCATGCTATCGCTCTAGCGCAAAAAGTCGCAGCAAAAATGACTCCGGACCAAAATCTCATCATCTGCCTATCTGGTCGTGGAGACAAGGATGTCATGCAGGTGAAAGAACGGTTTGAAGCAGAAGGGAAGTAGAGATGACCAAAACACTAACTCAGCATTTACAAGCTATTAAAGACAGCAAGCGTGGAATTTTCGTCCCTTACATTATGGCAGGCGATCATGAGAAGGGACTCGATGGCCTCTTTGATACGATCCAGCTCTTAGAAGAAAGTGGAGCATCGGCTATTGAAGTGGGAATTCCCTGGTCGGACCCTGTAGCGGATGGGCCAGTCATCGAGATGGCTGGGCAACGTAGTTTGGCCAAGGGAGTCACCTTAACCGCTATTGTAAAAAAACTCCAAGAACAAGAGACTAAGATTCCTCTGGTCATCATGACCTATATCAATCCAGTCTACCAATATGGGATTGAAGCCTTTATAAAAGAATTGGCTTCTACCTCCGTCAAAGGCTTGATCATTCCAGATCTGCCAAATGAGCATGCGGATATGATAGCACCTTACTTGCAAGGAAGTGATATTGCCCTTGTACCCCTGGTCAGCTTGACTACTGGTATCGAACGCCAAAAGGCCTTGATCCAAGAAGCAGAAGGCTTTATCTATGCGGTAGCCATCAATGGAGTTACTGGGAAGATGGGCAACTACCGGGATGACTTGGATCAGCACTTGGCAACCTTGAGAGACTTGGCCACTATTCCAGTTCTGACAGGATTTGGGGTCTCCACCCAAGAAGACATCCAACGCTTTAATCAGGTATCGGATGGTGTCATCGTAGGGTCAAAAATTGTTCGGGACCTTCATGAGGGCAAAACCAGCGATGTTAAGGACTTTGTAGACTATGGTTCACACTTTAATAAATGCTAAGGAATAAGAAAAAAATTACAAAAATTTAATAAATTTTCAGAAAATTACTTCTCTTCTGAAAAATCTTTGTGGTATAATCTTAAGACAACCTTAAAAAAATTTATTAGGAGTAAACTATGAAAAAGAAATGTCATTGCTCTTGCAGGAGTAGCTCTTCTTTCAGCAGGTATTCTTGCGGCATGTTCTGGTGGTTCTAAATCATCAAGCTCAAGCTCAAAAATCAAGTGAGTCAGGTCAAAAAAATTCTCTTACGTCTATGAGACAGAACCTGAAAACTTGAACTACATCACATCTGGTAAAAGCTGCAACCCACGAAATCACAGGAAACTTGATCGATGGTTTGTTTGAAAACGACAAGTATGGAAATTTGATTCCTTCACTTGCTAAAGATTGGACAGTTTCAGAAGATGGCTTGACTTATACTTACAAACTTCGTGATGATGCTAAATGGTATGATTCAGAAGGGGAAGAGTATGCGGACGTGACAGCAGATGACTTCGTTGCAGGGATCAAGTATGCTGCTGACCACAAGTCTGAAATGCTCTACATCATTCAAAACTCTATCAAGGGTTTGAATGATTATGTTGAAGGTAAGACTTCAGACTTCAAAAATGTAGGCATTAAAGCAGTCGATGATCATACCCTTCAAATCACTTTGAACCAGGCAGAGCCTTTCTGGAATTCTAAGTTGACTCTTGGGATCACTTTCCCAATCAACGAGAAATTCGTAGAATCAAAAGGGGATAAATTTGCCCAAGCAAGTGACACTAGCTCACTTCTTTACAATGGTCCATACATCTTGAAGAGCTTCACTTCTAAATCATCTATTGAGATGAGCAAGAATGAAAACTACTGGGATAAGGACAATGTTCACATCACAGATGTTAAGCTCGAGTACTATGATGGTCAAGACCAAAGTAAATTGGCAAACTCATTTGAGGACAATGCTCTTAGCCTTGCTAAATTGTTCCCAACTGGACCTGGATTTACAGACCAAGCTAAGAAGTTTAAAGATGAAATCATCTACACACCTCAAGATGCCAGCACCTTCGTTATCGGTGTGAATATCGACCGTCAGTCTTACAAGTACACTGCAAAAACAACAGATGAAGAAAAATCATCTACTAAGAAAGCTCTTTTGAACAAAGACTTCCGTCAATCAATCAGCTTTGCCTTTGACCGTGAAGCCTATCTTTGCCCAAGCGAATGGTAAAGATGGAGCAAAGCAAACTGATCCGTAACTTGTACATCCCACCTACATTCGTTCAAGCAGATGGCAAGACCTTCGGTGAGATGGTTAAATCTGAGTTGGTGACTTATGGAGACGAGTGGAAAGATGCAAATCTTGACGATGGTCAGAATGGTCTTTACAACGAAAAACAAGCCAAAGAAGAGTTTGCGAAAGCGAAATCTGCACTTGAAGCAGATGGCGTGAAATTCCCAATCCACTTGGATATGCCAGTAGACCAAACGACTCAATCTAAGGTTCAACGTGCTCAATCTTTCAAACAATCAGTTGAAAGTACGCTTGGAAAAGAAAACGTTGTTGTCGATATCCATATGGTATCAAAAGAAGATCTCTTGAACGTAACCCTCTTTCTTTGCTAAAAGCAGAAGACGAAGACTGGGATATCTCAGATAACGTTGGATGGAGCCCTGACTATCAAGACCCATCAACTTACCTTGATATCTTGAAAGCATCTTCTGGTGAAAATACTCAGTACCTTCCTTGGATTTGACCCAAGCGAAAAACAATGAGGCGACTAAGAAAGTTGGCTTGTACGACTTTGAGAAGATGGTAACAGAAGCAGGAGCTGAAACACAAGACCTTAACAAACGTTATGAGAAATATCGTGACTCAAGCTTGGTTGACAGATAGTGCTTTGGTCATCCCAACCACTTCTAAGACTGGTCGTCCATTCTTGACTCGTGTTGTACCATTCTCAGCACCATTTGGCTGGACTGGTGGTAAAGGAAAAGACAACGTTGTCTATAAAGGTATGGAACTTCAAGACAAGGCTGTAACAACCGAAGACTACAACAAAGCTCTTGAAAAAAATGGAAGAAAAGAGCAAGCAGAGTCTAACCAAAAAAAGCTCAAGAAGAATTAAAAAGATCATGTGAAATAAACATCTTTTGATCGAGGCAAATTTGCCTCGATTTTTTTCTTGTTTAGAATTTGCTATAAAAGCGCTTACATAGTATAATAGTTGTATTGATTACAAAAATAGTGAGGTCTCTTTTTATGAAAAAAAGAAAAACAGTGGTGTCCATGGTGGCTTCAAGCCTTCTGCTAGCTCCATTTGTCTTAAATCAAGTGGTAGCAGCAGATGAGAACCTAGCAGAGCTTGCTCCAACGAAAGAAGTGGTGACTCAGGTGGCTCCGGAGCCTGTAGCTTCTGAAGGAGCGGCTTCCCAATCTCAAGCAGACCAGTCTGCATCCGCTCCAAGTGTGGATCCTAAGAAGGAAGTAGAGACTTCTGAACCTGCAGGACCGAGTCCAATTGCTCCGGCAGAGACGGAGAAGGCTGACAAGCCAGTCGAACAAGAAAAGACCGTGACGGTAACTGAGAAAACAAACCACCCACAGGCACCTCAGGGGGCAGGTGTCCCAGCTAGTCCAGCGGCTTCGACGGGAACATCAACACCAGCTACAGGACAAGCCTTAACTTCTTATACAGGAAGCTTGGCTAATAGTGAGCTCAAGGATAAGGAATTAACGGTTCAAAATGCTGTTGATGAATTGCTTCAGTGGGATGCGACGGATTCCAAACAGGTCGGTCAATCGAGTCGCGGATCGAGGAACGCTTTGCTAAGAGTCTAGGAATGATCAGTACTCAAGAGGACTTGAACCGCAAGGTCAGTCAAGAAGAGCTGACCAATATGTATAGCATTGCTAAGAAACTCTATGATGCCTATCGCTCTGAGAAGAAAGCTCCTCTCTTTTTAAATGGGCGGGCTCAACCCATCTTCCCTTATACAACTGGGGAAAAATCAGATGAAGACTATCACTATGAGGATAGCGAAATCGTCCGCTTCCCAGTCTATGTGGAGACCGATTACGATACAGATGCGGATGGCAAGCCTGACCTAGTCAAGGCCATTGTCCAGTTGCCTAAGGCAGTTGCCAGGGGAGACTTTAAGGCGGCGACCATTCTGGAAGCACGTCCTTATGTAGCAGGAACCTTGGATGAGAACTATGTGACCCTTGAAAGTTTGGGCTTGCCGACAGATGGCTCCTATGATATGAAGAAATTGCGGAAGCAACCGGCTAAACGTCAGGCAGTTGGAAATTCGTCAACAGTAGAAGCGGCTAAGAAGGCAAAGGCTTCGGATTGGTATTACTACAGTCCCTACGAGTATATCTATGACTACGAAAATCTCAACTGGTACGACTATTTCTTGGTCAGAGGCTATGCTTTTATCTCCAGTGCAGGACTTGGTACCAAGGGATCAGAAGGATTTAACACTACAGGATCTGATCTCGAAATCAATGCCTTTAAGAATATTATCGAGTGGGTCAATGGCAAACGCAAGGCCTACACCGATAAGACCAGCAATGTCGAAATCAAGGCAGACTGGGCTACAGGAAATGTTGCTATGACCGGTCTATCCTGGGCTGGAACCACGACCTTTGGTGTGGCAGCGACAGGCGTAGAAGGTCTAAAGACTATCATTCCGGCAGCAGGAATCGCCTCTTGGTATGATTATTTCAATAGCCAAGGAACCCAGTTTGGCAATGCACCTTATAGTGACCTTTCATGGCTCTCCCTCTACGTTAGCACGCGGATGCTGGATCAAAACGATTGGGCTGGTATTTGGCAAAATTATGCCAATTATATCAACCAGCTCAACAAGGATCAAAATGCGCATGAACGCAATTACAGCGATGTCTGGAAGGAGAGGGATTATACCCTTCATCCTGAAAAATTCAAGACCAGTGCCCTCTTGGTTCATGGCTTGAATGATGACAACGTTAAAACCAAGCATTTTGAACTCATGTACGATGCCCTCAAGAAGGCAGGCCAAAATGTCAAGCTCTATCTCCACCAGGGAGACCATGTCTATCCAGCAGCCATGTCTCGTGGTTATGGTATCCAGGCCAATGGCCAAGATTTCTATGACCTGCTCAATACCTGGTTGACCCATTACCTCTATGGCGTGGACAACCAGGTCGAAAACTTGCCAGCGGTTCTAGCTCAAAACAACTATGACCCAAGCAAGTGGACCACTTATGATAACTGGAAGACTTCGCAACGCCTCTTCCTCAATGCCCAGTCGAAACGCTTGGAAGAGACGATTTCAAGCGATTACGCAGGAGCTGGCATAGAGATTGCTAAACGCAACGAAACTGTGAGCCAAGGTTCTTCAAAAGCCAACATGACCTTCGTGTCAGAAGTGACAGAAGATACTACCATCAAAGGGCATATCCCTGTGCACTTCAAGGCAGCCCTGGCTAAGGGGAAAGGCAAAAACTTTCAGATCAATGCCCTTTTAGTCGACGTCTCTGATGAGGAATTTGATGTGGTCGGCAATGGTGGCGTCAAGGCGGATAAAAAGCAGATGGCTTCTGGATGGGAAGTAACCTTTCTAATCTCTCTGTAGCAGAGTTTGAGACCATTAAGACCAAATACAAGGTCATTGCCAAAGGATGGATCAACCTGGCCAACCCTGAGTCTGGCTATGATTCAGCCAGCTCAAGAAATAGTATCGAGCCAAAAGTTGGAGAATTCCACGACTATACGGTCCATCTCCAACCAAACCTCTATACAGTTAAAAAGGGCCATAAGCTAGCCCTAGTCTTCAATACCTATGATCCATCAGACTTAACTGTTGAAAATCCTTATGAAGTCACCTTCAAGACAGATTCGATCCGTGCGACCATTCCGATTGTAGAAGGAACGCGTTCGCAAGTAGCTACTTATCTTCCTAATGCAGCTGATACAGCTTATGCTGCCCTTCCTGAGATTCAAGGAGCTAAATTGGTAGAACCAGCAGTTCATTCCATCGAAGAATACCATCTGCCAGTCCTTCCAAAGCCTGAAAGTTATGGTAGATCAGAGCGTCCTGCTAGTACAAATCTTCGTCCTCTCGTCAAAACGGCTGAGAAAGAAACTGTAAAACCAGAATCTCTATCTGTTGCTTATGGACAAACATTTGTCTATGAGACGGGTAAAGCAGTAGTTCCAGCGCAAGAAAAAGCAGGTCAGCTTCCTCAAACAGGCACTGAAGAGGAATGGATAGGATACTATGGGTTAGGTACCCTCCTCTTGTCTAGCCTTCTTTTCTGGAAGAAAAAGAAAGAAGATGTCCAAGGCTGAGAACGTAGCAAATATTTCTAAAAACTAGAATTTTGGTGTAGAATAGAACTATCAATGAGAGATTAGTGGAAAGCACTGATCAAAGGAGGAACTATGGTACACGTACTAACAGATGCAACATTTGAACAAGAAACTAGCCAAGGCTTGGTCTTGGTGGACTTTTGGGCAACTTGGTGTGGTCCTTGCCGGATGCAGGCACCAATCTTGGAACAGTTGGCAGAAGAGATCCATGAAGATGACTTGAAAATCTTTAAGATAGATGTGGATGAAAATCCAAACACTGCTCGTAACTTTGGCATCATGTCTATCCCAACACTCTTGTTCAAAAAAGATGGCCAAGTGGTGAAACAAGTCGCTGGTGTTCACACAAAGAACAACTCAAAGCGATTGTTGCGGAATTAAGCTAAGATAAAAGGAGCCCTTGGCTCTTAGCGAATCAAACTCGTTCATTTCCGGTGATGGAAGTGGGCGAGTTTTTTTCTTTATGAATTTGTTAACAGAATAAGATAAAGGAATTGACAGCGCTTTCCTAAGGTGTTAGAATGAACCTGTGGTTTACCATAAAAATATAAGAAAGAGTGGGACAGAAATCGGTAATTCGTTAGAATTCAATTTCGTCGTCCCACCTCCGCACAGTTGAGTAGGGGCTGTAAAAGCTGATGAAATCAGCGTAGTAGAAACCCACTCAACCACTGCAGTCTTGACTCGACAATCCAAAGACAAATTGAAAAGGCTAGAACTTTTGTCCTAGCCTCTTCAGTCAATTAAATTTTCTAGTTAGTCTGCTAAAATCCATACGCTGACGGAGCGTTCTGAGACTGGGAAATCAGCCCAGCCGTCTTCTTGGATTTGAACGGGTTCTTGGTAATTTCCTAGGGCATCGTAGTAGGTCTGTCCTGCATATGCTTGGCCGATTTCCATGCGTTTGGCAGATGCAGTCGCATTTGAAATGACGCAGGCGATAGGAGCAGACTCTTCCGTTCCAGAGCGAGTCCAACCAATGCAGTTAGGATCGTCAAAGTAGTCTCTTTGTTCACCGTAGGCTAAGTCTTTGCGGATACGAAGGAGTTGATCAAGCTCGGCTTGGAAATCCTGCTGGGCAAAGTCCCCTGAAATCCCGTAATAGTCTCCGTAAAAGACACATGGAAGTCCAGCTTCGCGGAGGAGAATGAGGGCGTAAGCAGCAGGCTTGAACCATTCACCAACAGTGGACTCTAAAGCTTGTCCTCTTTGGGTATCGTGATTATCGACAAAGGTTACCGCACTTTCTGGATGATTGCTTGCGAGCGTACCATTGAAAATAGTGGTTAAATCAAAGTTTTCCCCTTCTTGGCTAGCCCTAAAGAGATTTTGGTGGAGGGCAACGTCGACTAAGTCGAACTGATAGTCAATGCTGGCTAGGTAGTCATTGTTGCTTTGTTCATCCCCATTCCAAAACTCACCAAATACGTAGAAATCTTGACCATACTTGTCCGTGATTTGTTGGATGAAGTTCTTCATAAAGAAGGAGTCGATGTGTTTAACCGCATCGAGACGGAAGCCTTCTACCCCAGTTGTTTCAATAAACCATTCGGCCCATTGGTTGAGGTTTTCGACCACTTCTGGGTGTTTGAAGTCGATATCAGCGTACATGAGGTAATCATAGTTGCCGTTTTCGCTGTCGACCAGATCATCTTGTGCCCAACCTTTGTTGTCCCCTTGGATCTGGTAAATCCCACTCTTATTGCGGGAAGCATCGTAGTCGGTACCGGTGAAGTGGTACCAGTGCCAATGGAAGTCATTGTAGGCTGCATTTCGACCATCAAAGGTAAATTTGGTCCATCCTTTGATAGTAAAAGGCTCAGTCAAGATGATGGTCCGATCGTTAGGGTCCACTTCGACCACTTCAAATTTTTCAAGGCTATCGGCTGCTGCCTTATGGTTGAGCACCACATCGGCCATGGGCTGAATTCCAGCTTCTTTTAAGGCCTGGATGGCTTGCAAGTAGTCGTCTTTGAATCCATACTTGGTGCGGACAGTCCCTTTTTGGTTAAATTCTCCAAGGTCAAAGAGGTCATAGACGCCGTAGCCGACATCATTGGCAGAAGTAGCTTTGAAAGCAGGTGGCATCCAGATTTTACGAATGCCCAAGTCTGCCAGGTGAGGAGCATCTGTAGCTAAGCGGGACCAGTGTTGGCCATCTGAGGGTAAGTACCATTCAAAATATTGCATTAAGGTTTGATTTTCCATTTTGTTCTCATCTTTCGTGAATAATGCCTTATTTTACCAAAAATGACAGGATAGGGCAAAGGTTTGCACTATCGAAAACGCTGTCTTTATTGGATTAAGGATAAATGGGCTGGAAACGAGCTCTCGCATGAGAAAAATGGGGAATTTGCCCTCATGAATAGGAACTATTTTTTCGGTATTGTTCAAATTGGCTCAATCTGTCTAAGAAGGGGTTATCAGTCGAAAAAGTGTCTTCATCATTTGATTGACAGGAGAGAATTTCTGTAGGATGTTCTCTGCTGTCAATTTAGTTGTTATTCTGTTTGAATGCTGGTTGAAAGTCCCAGAATTGAGGTCTTATAGACTCATTCTAGGAGAGATATCTATTATTACTAAAAGGAGGCTTCCATTGAGATCCATAGAACATTTCCAAGAACAAATCGCCATCATTTTTCATGAGGCAATGTCCATACCGAGCTTTACCAATACCGAGACAGAAAGGGAGATAGAAGACTATCTAGACCAACGAATTGGGTCTATTCCATATTTCAAGAGTCACCCCCAGCACTTTGGTCGCTACCCTCTTCCCAATGACCATCTTCATCGCAGTGTCAATTGGGCCTTGGTCGATAAGGGCAAGAAAAAGACAGTGATCCTTTTTCACCACCACGATACGGTAGATCTAGAAGATTACGGTCCCCTAGCCCCTATAGCTTTGGATTCCGAGGCACTGGTTCAAGCCTTGAAGGGCATTGATTTTCGATCAGAAATGCAGGAGGAGCTAGATTCTGGCCAATGGCAATTTGGACGAGGTTCTTGTGACATGAAGGCGGCTTTAGCGCTCCAACTGGGTGTCTTAGAAGCCTACGCCTCCGATCCAGAAGGGGGTCAGGTCAACCTCCTTTACCTATCTGTGGGAGATGAGGAGTCCTATTCACGTGGGATGAGAGGAGCATTAGGTTTGCTCTGTCAGTTAAAAGATGAGTTTGACTTGGACTATGTTTTAGCGGTGGATTCAGAGCCCTTTGAAGCTACTAGTGACAAGGAGAAGGTCCTGCACATCGGTACTGTCGGTAGCTCATGCCAGTCGTCGTGACCCAGGGTGTCTTATCCCATATGAAGGAGCCTCTCAAAGGGAATCAACGCCCTCTCTCTCCTAATCGCAGTCGCATCGAAATTGGATCTCCATCCAGACCTATCCGACCAAGCGCTGGGTGAGCAGTCTCCTCTTCCTTCTTGGTCTTATCTGAGGGATTTGAAGGACCAGTATGATGTATCGACGGTCCTCTACGCTGCTGGCTATTTCAGTGTGCTTGCATCTGAAAAAGACCCCTCAGGAATTGCTGCAACGCATCAAGGAGTTGAGCCAGGAAGCGGTTGATGAGTTTTATGTCAAATACCTGTCCCTCCAGGACCAAGCGGGACAAGAACATGTGATAGCTCAGCCATGGGTGATCAGCTATCAAGAATTGCTGGATCGTTGCCAAAAGAAGGAAGGCTTTTCAAGCTTCCAAGAGCAATGTGAGCAAAGGGCCTACCAAGCTTTCTTAACTGGAGTCAGCTATCAGGCCATTGCCATCCAGCAGATCCAAGCTTACTTAGACTTCCTAGCAGAGAAGACTCCATTGGTCGTTATTGGCTTTGCACCACCCTATTACCCATCCATGAACTGTCGCTCTTTACCAAATACCAGTCTCAAAATTGGCACCCTGGTGGATGATTACCGCCATTATTTAGGAAAACGCGGCCTGACCCTGAAAGTGGAGGAATACTTCATGGGCATTTGTGACACCAGTTATTGTGCCTTGGAGAGAGATCTAGCAAGCTATCAGGTCGTTTTGGATAGTTTGGCGACCCCTTCTCAAGTCTACGAGTTGGATCTGGAAAAAATTGCCCAGATTCAAGTGCCAGCAGTCAATTTGGGGCCTTGGGGCAAGGAGCTCCATCAAAGAGGGGAGCGGGTCTTTAGGGAGGATCTCCTGGAGACCATCCCTAACTATCTATTTGGCCTTCTCTACCGTTTTGAAGAATTGCTTTAATACTCAAGTTTTCCATTGACAAATGAGGAAAAGAGGACTAAAATATAGGCAAAATAAGTAACCACTTTCTTTCATTAGGGAAGTGGAATAGGAGAAGGAGAATCTATGATTGAATTTCAAGGAGTCACAAAGGATTATGATGGTCAACTGGCATTGAACCATTTGAACTTAACCATTGAAGATGGGCAAATTGTCGGCTTGATCGGCCATAATGGAGCCGGGAAATCAACGACCATTAAGAGTCTGGTCAGTGTCATCACCCCAACTACTGGTAAAATCTTAGTAGATGGGAAGGACCTCTATAGCAATCGCTTGGAAATAAAGAAGAAAATCGGCTATGTAGCCGATTCGCCAGATCTCTTCCTTCGTTTGACGGCCAATGAATTTTGGGAGTTGGTCGCTACTTCTTATGATATGAGCCAGCAGGAATGTGATGACCGCTTGGAGCAGTTGTTGCATCTGTTTGACTTTGCTAGTCATCGTTATGAGGTTATCGAGTCCTTCTCTCATGGGATGCGCCAAAAGGTCTTTGTCATCGGGGCTCTTCTATCTGATCCAGACATTTGGGTTCTAGATGAGCCCATGACTGGTTTGGATCCCCAAGCCTCTTACGATCTGAAGCAGATGATGCGGGAGCACGCGGATAAGGGCAATACCGTCATCTTCTCCACTCATGTCCTCGAAGTGGCAGAGCAACTCTGTGATAAGATTGCCATCCTGAAGAAGGGGAACCTCATCTTTTATGGCACCATCGAGGAATTAAAGGGACAACACCCAGAACAAAGCCTAGAGTCCATTTATCTTGGATTGGCTGGTCGAAGAGAAGAGGTGAGTCCAGATGCGTCTTAAAATGGTTCGTCGCCTAGTCGATGTCAACATTATCTATGCGACTCAGCCTGCCCAATTAGCGAAATTTAGAAAGAAGCAGGAAAAGGATCCGACTAGGAAGGTCAATGTTTCCGCACAGTCCATTCGGACCTATATATTTATCGGTCTCCTTTATCTCTTCCTTTTTGGGATACTTTCTAGTGCCAATGATTTTGTCTCTAGCCCTGGTCCCTTTGTCAATATGATTACGCTCTTTGCGCTCTTAGCCATATCCCAAGGCTTGATGAGTTTTTACAATGTCTTTTACGAAAGCAAGGATTTACAATTTTACCGTCCCTATGCCTTTTCGGATGCAGAAGTGATTGCAGGAAAGAGTATTTCGGTCATCTTAGTGCTCTTGATGGCCCTGCTTCCAATGCTGAGTTATTTCATCATTCTTCCTATCCAAGCAGGGGGAAATATTCTGGTAGGGCTCCTTCTTGGTCTTCTTTGTGCCATGATTCTCCTCTCCATCCTCTTCTTAGGCACCTTGTTCTTATCCCATCTGATTACCAAGTCAGCTGTCTTTAAGAAGCACACCAGTTTGGTATCTAACCTCATCATTGGATTGAGTAGTCTCATTTCCATTGGAGCCTACCTCTATATCAATATGCTCCAGTCAGAGCACTCGGTAGCTGGTAATTTGGTCACTCAACCCAGCATTTCCTCCGATAGAGGTCTTTCATACCTTTATCTTGAATCCTTTGGATTCAGGAGCTCTACTTGGGATGTTGGCTTGGGTATTGGTTCTAGCAGTCCTCCTTTGGCTGGTAAAAAGTCAGGTCTTGCCTCATTTCTATGATGCTGCCCTTGAGGTTTCTTCTAGCCATGCGGTTAAGGAGCGGGTCAGTCAGATGAAGCTAGGAGATCAGAAGGCCTTTCATCGCTTTACCGTTTCCTATCATAAACGGCTTCTGAGTGATGGTACCTTGCTGACCCAGGTCATCTTCATGATGGCGATTTTCCCTTATCTGTTCACATTTGGCTTGTTTTTAGGGGCATCGCGAGCTTCCCTCCAAATTGAAAACTACCTCACGCCCCAATACCTCCTTCCTTTATCTCTGATTGCTTTCATGATTGGAGTATTCAACTCTGTGGAAAGCTTGACCAGTATTGGGATCTCATTGGAGCGGGAAAATTTCGCATATCTTCGTGCCCTTCCGATTGACTTTAAACGCTATTGTTTGAAGAAATTTTGGATCCTCTTTTCGGTCCAGTCTGCTTTGCCGATCGTGCTCTTAGTAGGGGTATCTTGCTACTTTGGGGTCCATCCCCTTTCCCTTCTAGCCATGCTTTGATTTGGTTTTTGACCAGTTTGAGTTTGAGTGTGATCGCTTTTAGACGAGACTACAAGCTCTTAACGACCAATTGGTCGACTGTGACAGATCTGATGAACCGTAACAGAGGAAATGCTGCCCTGAGAGGCTTATTGATCTTCGTCTTTATTATCGTCATGCTGGTCCTGATAGGTTTTACTTTCTATCTATCCGCTGTGGCCTTCACCACCTTGATTGCTAGTGTAATTTATCTTCTCATTGCAGCTATAGGAACTTTTGCAACTGTTTCTATCTATAAACGTACTTTTTATAAATTTAACCAAGAAATTGGTGAATAAAAAAGATTCCCTCTGGTCAGACCGGAGGGAATCTGTATGGTAAAAGAGAGTGGGACAGAAATCCTAGCCTCTCAATTGTTTTTGGATTGTTGAGCAAGACGCAGTGGTTGAGTGGGCTCTACTACGCTGATTTCATCAGCTTTTACAGCCCTACTCAACTGTGCGGAGGTGGGACGACGAAATCGAATTCTAACGAATTACCGATTTCTGTCCCACTCTCTTTTATAGTTTGTTGTTAAATTTCATAGCCGATTAAGAGGCCACCTTCTTCAGCGTAGAAGCTGCAGAGGCCAGAGGTCGGAAGAACTTCGATATCCGCATTGGCGAATTTTTCATGGACCAAGGCAGAGAGTTGTTCTATGAATTTCTCGTTGCAGCGGTGAGCGATGGTGATATGTCCACCTTTATAGCCGGCTTTTAGCATTTCTTCAAAAGTAGTGGAAATAGCTTTCTTTTGGCCACGGGCTTTATGGAGGAGCTCAAGGGTTCCAGTCTCGCTAGCTTGGCCGACCATACGGATGTTTAAGAGGCCGACAACCGTTCCGATAATTTTATTGAGTCGGCCATTTTTTACCAAATTATCGACCTTAGCTAGGACAAAGATCAGTTTGGTTTTTTCTTGGTATTTGGTGATGACTTCGACCACTTGATCAAAGTCAAGGTCTTGAGCGATGAGTTGATGGAGTTTGCGGACGAGTAGATCCACTTCACCACCAGCTGATAAACTATCAATCACATGGATATTGGTTGCAGGATGTTCTTCTAGATAAAGTTTTTTTGCAACCTGAGCACTATTGTGGCTACCAGACAAAGTACCAGTGATGGTAACAACGATGATATTATCAGCACCCTCAAAGGCTTTCATATAGTCATCGGGACTAGGACAAGCCGATTTGGAAGCAGTAGTAGTAGCATACATATCTTCCATCATTTTATCTGTATCAAGCTTGGCGTCGTCTGTGTAGATGGTCTCACCAATCTGAATGGTAAGGGGAACTGAAACAAAGCTAGTATCTGGTGCAGCACTTTCATAAGTACGATAATCACAGCCAGAATCTGCAATAATTTTCCATTTCATTTTTATTACCTCAAAATGTAAAAAATTGTACATTGACAAGTAGTTAGTCTTTTTTTACAATTATATCATGAAGTTGCATTCTCTGAAAGCAGATACATTCAGATGATACAGATAGAAAGTAAGTGTTATGGCAGAAAGAAAGATATCAGAAAAATCCTTAGCAAATCTAAAGCGATCCAATCAAGAAAGCAATGCCATCACACGAGAATCCTTGGAGATTTCCTTGCTTCAGTTGTTGGATAAAAAGGACTTGAAAAAGATTACCATTTCAGAATTGGTGGAGAGAGCAGGCGTTTCTCGTGCAGCTTTTTACCGAAATTATGAGTCAAAAGAAGAATTGCTCGAATCCATCTTCCAATCAACTGTTTCTAAGATTACCAAGTCTTTGGAAGGCTATAATTTTAAGACCGATTTGTACCAGATTTGGGTCTATCTCTTTAAAGAGGCCAAGAAGGAAGCCCGCATTATCAGCTTGGCCGTCGATTATAATTTTGAGAAACTGCTCACCAAGGCTGTTTATGAATTTCTAGAAAAGAGGAGTAAAAGTCAGAAATCCTCACAAGGACCAGCTAGTTATTTGAATTCCTTCCTCAGCTCAGCCATTGTCTCTGTCCTGGCCAAATGGATCAAGGATGGAATGAAGGTGCCAGCGGAGAAGATAGCTTCCTTAGGTCTTCCCTTATTTCCTCAAAAGAAAAGAAAATAAGAAAAATGATCTACTAGATCGAATATTTACTTCGATTCCAGTAGATCATTTTTGATGTTATTGAGGAAACGGTCTAGTTCCTTTTGGTTTTTGAGAGTGATGAATTTATCGGAATAGGTAGAACGGATATTTCGATACCTTTCTTTGGCATTCTTAGTTCGACCGTCCCAGAGAATCCAACGGATGAATTCCCAGTCAAAGCGTTCAGGGCAGCCTGCTGCCATACTCTCACGGACGCGGCCTTTATAACGGCGGTATCGTTTCCAGGCTCTAAAGAGGCAGTTCCAACGAGAGAAGTTGAGAAAGATAATCTGGTCTGCTTGCTCCATTCTCTCCTCATAGCAGCACCAAGAGTAATTGCCATCAATGACCCAGTCTCTATGATCGCTGAGAAACTGTTTCATCTCTTTCTCCATCCAATCCCGGTCACTGTCTATCCAACCCGGTTGAAATTGAAGGGTATCCATGTGGAGCTTGGGAATGGAGTAGTAGCGGGCTAGGTTTTCAGCCAAAGTTGACTTGCCAGATCCTGAATAGCCGATAATCATAATTTTCATGTCTTCTCCTCATTTGGAAGCAACAAAAAAAGCTCCGGAGAGCTCATTTTGTATGCAATGCTTGATTAGCCAAGTTTTGCTGCAAGACGTGCTTTATCACGGCTAGCTTTGTTTTAGTGGATCAAACCTTTAGTTTCTGCTTTATCGATAGCTGAGCTAGCAGCGCGGTAAAGTTCTTCAGATGGGTTTGCTTCAAAAGCTTTGATTGCAGTACGCATAGCTGATTTTTGAGCTGAGTTTTTTTCGTTTTGTTTAACGTTCAATTCAGCGCGTTTGATAGCTGATTTAATGTTTGCCAATTTTTTCACCTCCAATGATAATCTAACTCTCTTATTATATCTGAAAACTTTTCTTTTGACAAGCCCAAACTAATTTTTCTTCGAATCGCTATTTTTGAAAGATCATTTTGTCTTAAAACTCTTATCTCTTGAGATAGATTTCGTCGATCTCATGGTTGGCAGATTTGTGCAGGATCAGTTCGGCTCGGTTTCGGGTGGGCTCGATATAGTCTTTTAGATTTAGGAGATTGATCGACTCCCATACCTGATGAGCGAAAGCGAGGACTTCTGCCTCCGGTTGCTTGGTAAAGCGGTGGTAGTAGTTGCTTGGGTCATCCTTTGCACGCTCCAACAATTTTTTAAAGCGATCGATATACCAGGATTCAATATTGGCCACCTCAGCATCCACATAGATGGAAAAGTCAAAGAAGTCAGTCATATAAAGCCGATCATTTTGAGGATTCTGAAAGACGTTGATCCCTTCAACGATAATAAAGTCCGCAGATTGGATGGTTTGCTTTTGATCAGGGACGATATCATAAATCTCGTGAGAATAGACAGGGATTTGATAGCTTTGACCATTTTTGAGTTGGTTGAGGAAATCCAAAAGGAGCTCCATGTCATAACTTTCAGGGAAACCCTTGCGATTGAGGATGTTTTGTTCAATCAAGGTGGCGTTGGGATACAAGAAGCCATCGGTGGTCACCAATTCAACAGTAGAATCTGAAAAGGTCCGAGAAAGAAGGATTTGAAGGAGACGACTAGTCGTTGATTTGCCGACAGCCACGCTCCCTGAAATTCCAATCATAAAAGGCTGTTTTTTACTTTCCTGTTGGAGAAAAATGCCTTTTGAGAATGCTAAATCCTCTTTCGCTTTTTTGTAGATTTGAATCAGATGTGTCAAGGGTAAGTAGATATCTGTTACATCTTGCAAGCTAATGAGGTCGTTAAAACTCTTGATTGAATTCAATTCCTCTTCAGATAGAGGAGGGGTTGATTTCCGGTGGAGATTTTGCCAAGTTTGTCGATTGATCTTTTCGAAGTGTAGAAATTCTTTATCCATTGCAAGCCTTTCCTCCATAGTGACCTTTAGTATATCAGTTTTGAGATCTTCTGTAAACGATTTAAAAATAGGTTAAATTATGCTATAATGCTAATATGAGTAAAATGTACTATGATGAACATCCAGATGCTCAACATGATATCCACGAGTTACAGGTGGTTCTTCTAGGAGAGCGGATGAAATTTCTGACGGATGCCGGTGTTTTTAGTAAGAAAATGATCGACTTTGGTAGTCAGGTCCTCTTATCTTGTTTGTCCTTCCAGCAAGGAGAGACGGTTTTGGATGTTGGTTGCGGCTATGGTCCACTTGGTCTCTCTTTGGTTAAGGCCCAAGGGATCCATGCGACTATGGTAGACGTTAATACACGGGCTTTAGATCTAGCTCAGAAAAACGCAGATTTAAATCAAGTTGAAGCAAAGATCTTCCAATCCAATGTTTATGATCAGGTTGAGGGAAGTTTTGATCATATTATCAGTAATCCTCCCATTCGGGCTGGGAAAAAGGTAGTCCATCAAGTGCTTTCTGGGAGTTTTGACCATTTGAATCCTGGTGGAGACTTAACCATTGTCATCCAGAAAAAACAGGGAGCTCCGAGTGCGAAGGCCAAAATGGAGGAAGTCTTTGGGAATTGTGAAATCCTCAAAAAAGACAAAGGATATTATATTTTAAGGAGTGAAAAAGTCACATGAGAGCTGTAGATATCATTCAGAAAAAACGTGATGGCATTGAGTTGAGTAAAGATGAGATTCATTGGTTGATCGAAGGCTATGTGGCTGGAACAGTACCTGATTATCAAATGGCTGCCTTTGCTATGGCAGTTTATTTCAAGGGGGATGACGACCCGAGAAATCTCAGATTTGACCATGAAGATGGTGGAGACAGGGGAGCAATTCGACCTTTCCGCTATTAAAGGCATCAAGGTGGACAAACACTCAACAGGTGGTGTAGGGGACAAAGTAACAATTGTACTGGCACCTCTAGTGGCCAGCTTTGGCGTCCCAGTTGCCAAGATGAGCGGTCGTGGTCTTGGACATACAGGGGGGACCATCGATAAGCTAGAATCCATTAAAGGATTCCAAATTGAGCGGACCCAGGAAGAGTTCATTAAACAAGTGCAAGAGATTGGTCTTTCTGTTATCGGTCAGTCTGACCAATTGGTCATGGCGGATAAGCTCCTCTATGCGCTTCGGGATGTAACAGCGACAGTTGATACAATTCCATTGATTGCCAGCTCGGTCATGAGTAAGAAGATTGCGGCTGGAGCGGATGCCATCCTTCTCGATGTCACCGTTGGAGAAGGGGCCTTTATGAAGACCATTGAAGAGGCGCGTGAACTGGCTCGTACCATGGTAGATCTTGGTAATGCTGTTGGTCGTAAGACCATTGCTGTCTTGACAGATATGAGCCAGCCTTTAGGAACCAGCATCGGGAACCGTCTCGAAATTCTTGAAGCCTTAGATATTCTTCAAGGAAAAGGAAGAGAAGATGTGACTCACTTCATTTGTGAATTGGCTCAAATTATGCTGGAACTCGGTGGGGTGACGGCCAGCTTGGAAGAAATCAAGCAGCATCTGACAGCCGGCAAAGCACTGAAGAAGTTTGAAGAAATGGTCCTTGCTCAAGGTGGAGATTTAGACGATCTCTATCGTCCAGTTCAGGTAAAAGAACAAGTGCCTGTCTATGCAGAAGAGGATGGCTATATTGCAGCCTTGCCTGCGATGGAACACGGACTCTTCGCTATGCGTCTTGGAGCTGGCAGAGCAGTCAAATCAGATGATTTAGATTATGAAACAGGGATTGTTTTTGCTAAGAAAGTGGGGGATCCTGTTCAAAAAGGCGACCTTGTTGCAACTATTTATACAAATTTAGAAATTAGTCAAAAAACCATTGCAGAATTCCAAAAAAATGTTAAAATACTAGACAAGGTTGTAAGCGTTTCAGAAATTATTGAAATTGTTTCGTAATTCATTTGGGGGAGATTTATTAATGAAATTAAACAAATATATTGACCACACATTATTAAAACCTGATGCACAACAAGAACAAATCGAGGCTTTGATCGAAGAAGCGAAAGAATATGATTTTGCAAGTGTTTGTGTCCAACCGACCTGGGTCAACTTCGCTGCAGAAGGTCTTCGAGATTCAGATGTAAAAGTGTGTACAGTGATTGGTTTCCCTCTTGGCGCAAATACACCAGCTGTTAAAGCATTTGAAACTCAAAATGCCATCCAAAATGGAGCCGATGAGATCGATATGGTCATCAATATCGGTGCCTTGAAATCAAAAAATCTGACATTAGTAGAAGAGGACATTCAGGCCGTTGTGGATGCTAGTGGCGATCGCTTGGTAAAAGTGATTATCGAAACTTGCTTATTAACTGAAACTGAAAAAGTAGTGGCTTGTCAGATTGCCAAATTGGCAGGAGCAGACTTTGTCAAAACTTCGACTGGCTTCTCTACTGGTGGAGCAACTGTTGAGGATGTAGCTCTCATGCGCCAGGTTGTTGGACCGGATATGGGAGTGAAAGCATCTGGTGGTACTCGTAGCTATGAGGATGCTCAAGCCATGATCCAAGCGGGTGCTAACCGAATCGGCACTTCCTCTGGAGTAGCCATCATGAAGGGAGAAGTAGCCCATGGCGACTACTGAGTTGATTGACCTAGCTGTAAAAACAAGTGAGAATGCTTATGTACCTTATTCTCATTTTCCAATTGGAGCTGTTCTTGTGACAGATGAGGGGAAGATTTATACAGGCGTCAATATTGAAAATGCGAGCTTCGGCTTGACCAATTGTGGCGAGCGGACAGCCATCTTTAAGGCTGTTTCAGAAGGAGAGCGTTCATTTAAGGAATTAATTATTTATGGTCAGACGGAAAAACCAGTTTCACCCTGTGGTGCTTGTCGCCAGGTGATGGCTGAATTTTTTTCGAGCCAGACCTACCGGTTACTCTGGTAGCCAAAAGATAAATCGACGGTCGTGATGACGGTCAAGGAATTGCTTCCATATTCCTTTACAGATCTTACCTAGTAGCTTCTGTAAAGGCGGTCTATTGACCCTTTCATTAATCCGCAACTTAGTTGCATATCTTATTTAGGAGGTTCAGAAATGAACAAGAAACAATGGTTAGGCCTAGGTCTAGTAACTGTCGCTGCAATCGGACTTGCTGCATGTGGAAATCGTGCGTCTCGCAAAGATTCTTCAGATGCAAAAACTGATTTAAAAGCTGCTATCGTTACTGACACAGGTGGTGTTGATGATAAATCATTTAACCAATCTGCATGGGAAGGTCTACAAGCTTGGGGTAAAGAAAACGGTCTTTCTAAAGATAACGGATTCACTTATTTCCAATCTACAAGTGAAGCAGATTTTGCGAATAACTTTAGCCAAGCTGCTACAAACGGCTACAAATTAGTTTACGGTGTTGGTTACAAACTTGCTCCAGCTGTTACAGCTGCTGCAGATGAAAATGCTGATATCAACTACGTTATCATTGACTCTGTTGTAGGCGACAAAAAGAACGTAGCATCTGCTGTTTTTGCGGATAATGAAGCTGCTTACCTTGCAGGGGTTGCTGCTGCCAAAACAACTAAGACTAACAAAGTTGGTTTCATCGGTGGAGCACGTGGTGAAGTTATCACTCGTTTTGAAAAAGGATTTGAAGCAGGCGTGAAGTCTGTAAACAAAGATATTTCAGTGGACGTACAATATGCTGAAGACTTCAACAACCCTGAAAAAGGAAGAACTATTGCAGCGACACAATACGCTGCAGGAGCTGACGTTATTTACCAAGCTGCTGGTGGTACAGGAGCTGGTGTCTTCAAGGAAGCTAAAGACTTGAACGAGAAGAAAAATGAAGACGAAAAAGTTTGGGTTATTGGTGTAGACCGTGACCAAGTCGACGAAGGTAAATACACTTCAAAAAGATGGTAAAGAATCTAACTTCGTATTGGCTTCAACTTTGAAACAAGTTGGTAAAAACTGTTCAAGAAATCGCAACTCAAACTGCTGATGGCAAATTCCCAGGTGGAAAAAGTGATCACATTTGGTTTGAAAGATGGTGGTGTTGATTTGACAACTTCTAATCTTTCTGAAGATGCTAAAAAAAGCAGTAGAAGATGCTAAAAAAACAAATTATCGATGGTAGTGTAAAAAGCACCTGAGAAATAAAACCTTCCGGAAGCGATCCATCCTTCTTGGGTCGCTTTTTTTATGAGTGTTGGGACATTTTGTCTCAATAGAACTTACTAACTCGTTTAGCAGGTCCTACTGAAATAAAATATAGTTTTTCTAGAAAGGAATATTCGAATGGCACACGAAAAACGTCATTGAGATGCGTGAAATTACCAAAATCTTTTGGTGAATTTGTCGCAAACGACAAAAATCAACCTCGAATTGCGTAAAGGTGAAATTCATGCACTTCTTGGTGAAAATGGAGCTGGGAAATCAACCCTGATGAATATGTTGGCTGGTCTTTTGGAACCAACGAGCGGAGAAATTGTGGTCAATGGGAAATCTGAAAAACTAGATTCTCCTTCAAAGGCTGCTTCTCTAGGGATCGGGATGGTTCACCAGCACTTCATGTTGGTAGAGGCTTTCACTGTTGCAGAAAATATCATTCTTGGTAGCGAAGTTACTAATAAAGGTGTATTAGATTTGAAAAAGGCTAATGCAGATATCCTTGAGTTGTCAGAACGCTACGGCTTGGCTGTGGATCCTACCGCAAAAGTTGAAGATATTTCTGTTGGGGCTCAACAACGTGTAGAAATCTTGAAGACACTCTATCGCGGAGCTGATATTCTGATTTTCGACGAGCCTACAGCAGTGCTAACTCCTGCTGAAATTTTGGAGTTAATGGATATTATGAAAACCCTCGTTAAAGAAGGCAAATCCATTATCCTCATCACTCACAAACTAGACGAAATTCGTGCCGTTGCAGATCGTGTCACAGTTATTCGTCGTGGGAAATCCATTCAAACGGTTAGCATCGAAGGTGCTACCAATAAAGATTTGGCAGAAATGATGGTTGGACGCTCAGTTTCTTTCGTAACAGAAAAGGAAGAAGCGCAACCTAAAGAAGTGGTTCTGCAAATTTCTGACTTGGTCGTGAATGAAACCGTGGTGTTCCTGCGGTCAAAGAACTATCTCTTGATGTTCGTGCAGGCGAAATTGTCGGGATTGCAGGGATTGACGGAAATGGTCAGAGTGAATTGATCCAGGCTATTACCGGACTTCGCAAAGTTAAATCAGGCAGTATCAAAATTAAGGGACAAGAAGTTGTTGGCCTTTCCCCACGTAAGATTACTGAAATGAATGTCAGCCACGTGCCTGAAGATCGTCATCGCGATGGTCTTGTGCTCGAAATGATGCTTTCTGAAAACATCGCACTTCAAACTTACTACAAAGAACCACTTAGCAAGAATGGTGTGTTGAATTACAATCAAATTAATTCCTATGCTCGCAAGTTGATGGAAGAATTTGATGTTCGTGCAGCCAACGAGATTGTTCCAGCAAGTGCTCTATCAGGAGGAAATCAACAAAAAGCCATCATTGCTCGTGAAGTTGATCGGAATCCAGATTTGTTAATCGTTAGCCAACCGACACGTGGATTGGACGTTGGTGCGATTGAGTACATCCATAAACGTTTGATTGGTGAACGTGATAAAGGGAAAGCCGTCCTCGTTGTCAGCTTCGAATTAGACGAAATTCTAAATCTATCAGACCGGATTGCTGTTATTCATGATGGAAAAATCCAAGGTATTGTGAAGCCGTCTGAGACCAACAAACAAGAGCTTGGTATTCTAATGGCTGGTGGAGAAATCAAGGAGGCTTCAAATGAATAAAAATACAAGACAAATTGCTATTCCTTTTATTTCTGTAATCCTAGGAATCATCCTCGGAGCCATTATTATGTGGATCTTTGGTTATGATGCTCTTTGGGGTTATGAAGAACTCTTCAAGACAGCTTTTGGTTCCATAAAAAATGTGGGTGAAATTTTCCGTACTATGGGGCCACTGATATTGATTGCTCTCGGATTTGCGGTAGCCAGTCGAGCTGGATTTTTTAATGTCGGCTTACCTGGACAAGCTTTAGCAGGTTGGATTGCTGCTGTATGGTTCGCTCTATCCTTCCCAGATATTCCTCGCGTTCTGATGATTCCTTTGACCGTCCTTGTGGCTGCAATTGCCGGTGGTCTCATTGGATTGATTCCAGGACTCCTACGAGCATTTTTGGGAACGAGTGAAGTGATCGTTACCATTATGATGAACTATATCGTCCTGTTTGCTGGAAATGAAATCATCCGGAACTTCCCTAAAAAGTTCATGGTCGATTCTGAATCTAGTATCACAGTAGGAGCAAATGCAAGTTACCGCCTAGGGTTCTTGACAGAATTGACTAAGTCACGGATGAATATCGGGATCTTCATTGCTTTGATTGCTGTTGCAGTGATTTGGTTCATTATCAAGAAAACAACACTTGGCTTTGAAATTCGTTCTGTTGGTCTTAACCCCAATGCTTCAGACTATGCAGGGATGTCAGCTAAACGGACCATCATCCTTTCTATGGTGATTTCAGGTGCCCTCTGTGGGATAGGTGGAGCAGTAGAAGGAATTGGTACCTTCCAGAACGTTTATGTTCAAGCTGGTTCCTTGGCTGTTGGATTTAATGGGATGGCTGTTTCTCTACTTGCTAGCAATTCCCCTATTGGGATTGTCTTTGCGGCCTTCTTGCTTGGAACCTTGCAAACAGGTGCGCCAGGTATGACCACAGCGACTATTCCACCAGAACTTGTCAATATTGTGACAGCTTCGATTATCTTCTTTGTAAGTGCTCACTACATTATCGAAAAATACATCAAGCCTAAGAAACAAATGAAAGGAGTAGAGTAAGAATGAATACTGTTGCTATACTAACGATTCTTGTATCGAATATGCTGGTCTATGCTGCTCCCCTCATTTTCACTAGTATCGGAGGAGCCTACTCCGAACATGCTGGTGTCGTTAATGTCGGTTTGGAAGGTATCATGGTTATGGGAGCTTTCACAGGGGTTGTGTTTAACTTGACTTTTGCTAGCTCTCTTGGTGGCATGACAATCTGGTTATCTCTCCTTGCAGGTGGTTTGGTTGGTCTTATTTTCTCTGCCATCCATGCGGTAGCGACTATTAACTTCCGTGCTGACCACGTGGTGAGTGGTACAGTATTGAACTTGTTGGCTCCTGCCTTAGCCGTCTTCTTGGTAAAAGCCATCTATGGAAAAGGTCAAACCAACAATATCGATCTGTCATTTGGTAAATTTGATTTTCCTTTCTTGTCTGATATTCCTGTCATTGGCGATATCTTCTTCAAGAATACAAGTTTAATGGGATATGTCGCGATTGGATTTTCATTTGTAGCATGGTTTATCATGTTTAAAACGAAATTTGGTCTTCGCCTTCGCTCAGTCGGTGAACATCCACAAGCTGCGGATACTCTAGGGATTAATGTTTACCTCATGCGTTACTATGGTGTGCTCATCTCTGGATTTTTAGGAGGAGTTGGGGGTGCCTTGTATGCGCAATCTGCTTCTGTCAATTTCTCTGCCACTACCATTGTGGGACCTGGATTTATCGCCCTAGCGGCTATGATCTTTGGTAAATGGAGCCCAATCGGTGCCATGCTATCAAGTCTATTCTTTGGACTTTCACAAGCCTTGGCGGTTGTATCTACGCAGATTCCTTTCCTTGCCCATATTCCTGGAGTATACCTCCGTATTGCTCCGTATGTGTTGACCATCATTGTCCTAGCAGCCTTCTTTGGTAAGTCGGTTGCACCGAAAGCAGATGGTGTGAACTACATCAAATCGAAATAAAAGCCTCCATTATGGAGAAAGAAAGCACGAGTCATTCGGACTCGTGCTTTTTTGTACTTATGGATTGGTTTGCATTTCTTCAAGTAGGTTTTTTGCTGTCGTAGTCGGTAAGATCCGCAGGCGATTTAGTGAGTAAAGGCCATCATCTAGACTGGCTAGTCCATTATTGGTCGTTAAGCCCATTTTGTAGCCATTTTTTTTCTGCTAGTTCCATGGTGACATCAGAGTAGCGACCGGCAGGGTAGACAATGGTGGTAGTGGTTTGATGGAGTTTCTTATCTAGTACTTGTTTGGAATTTGCGAGTTCAGATTTCTGACGAGAGCTATCTGATTGAGCCAAGTCTGGATGAGATACTGTATGACTCTCAAAGGTCATACCTTGTGCTTTCATTTCTTTGATCTGATCGAAGGTTAAAACACTGGGTCTTTCCTCGTCAGAAAAAGGAAGTAATGATATTGTTGGTTGCGGTCATTTGGTATTTTTTTAAGAGTGGATAGACTATGGTATAAAAGTCAGCAATTCCATCATCAAAGGTTAACCAAACGACTTTTTCTCCCTTCAGGCAGTTCATTTTTAGTGAGTGCCCGATAGGCTTCCTCAGGTGTCAAGGTATAGTAGCCGGCTTCTTTAAGAGCTTTGAGATGACTCTCAAAGGTTTCTGGTGCCACGATGAGATTGGCATTGGCTTCTTCAGAAGGAGCCATCGTGTGAACAGCGTGGTACATGAGAATTGGAATTTTTACAGGTTGATCTTGTTTTACCCATTTAGTGGTGGAGCCTTGCTGATTCACAGTCTGACTTGTATTTGTTTCTTGCTTGTCAGCAACGGGAGTACTAGCAGCTCGTTTTAATAGAAGAAAGCCTAAAATGAAGATGCAGGATAGCAGAAAAGCATTTAAAATAAGTAGTAAGCGTATTTTCTTTGGGACACGTCTTTTTCGGTGATTCATAGAGACCCCTTTCTAATTCATTATCATTATATCATAGGGGCAGGAAATCTTTTCAAGACAAAGTTACAAATGGACTAAAATTTTGGGAAATCTCCTTGATTTTTGAAGGAATGGCTTGCTAGTACGTTTAGTGAGAAGATTTAAATCTGAGAAAGTGGAGTTCTTGTAGAGGAAGAAGGCCATAGAACTAGTCAGAAGGGGCTAGTTTTTGATATAATAGACTATATTAGATTTTTAAGGAGACCAACATGTCTGTAAAAATTGCCTTACTAGGATTTGGGACGGTAGCAAGTGGTGTGCCGTTTCTATTAAAAGAAAATGGTGATAAGATCTTCCAAGCTGCTCAGTCTGAAATTGAAGTAGCTAAAGTTCTTGTCAAGGATGAAGAAGAGAAAGCCCGCTTGTTAGCTGCTGGTCATGACTATAACTTTGTGACCAATGTTGATGAGATCATTGAAGACAAAGACATTGCCATCGTTGTTGAATTGATGGGTCGAATTGAGCCAGCTAAGACCTTTATTACACGTGCTCTTCAAGCTGGAAAACATGTCGTAACAGCTAATAAAGATTTGCTTGCGGTTCATGGAGCTGAGTTGATTGCGATTGCCAAAGAGCATGGCGTTGCCCTCTATTATGAAGCAGCAGTAGCTGGAGGCATTCCAATACTTCGGACCTTGGTTAACTCTCTCGCTGCAGATAAGGTGACTCGTGTCCTCGGTGTGGTCAATGGAACCTCCAACTTTATGATGACCAAGATGGTCGAAGAGGGCTGGACTTATGAAGATGCTTTAGCTAAGGCTCAAGAGTTGGGCTATGCGGAAAGTGACCCAACCAATGACGTAGATGGGATTGATGCAGCCTACAAAATGGTGATTTTGAGCCAGTTTGCTTTTGGGATGAACGTTCAGTTTGACCAAGTAGGTCATAAGGGGATCCGCAACATTACTCCTGAGGATGTTGCTGTGGCTCAAAGTTTAGGCTATGTAATCAAATTGGTGGGATCTATCGAAGAAACTCCTTCAGGTCTCTCAGCAGAAGTAACTCCAACCTTCTTACCAAAAGCACACCCACTAGCTGGCGTGAATGGTGTCATGAATGCCGTTTATGTGGAGTCTATCGGAATCGGGGAATCCATGTACTATGGTCCTGGTGCAGGTCAAAAACCAACAGCAACTAGTGTAGTCGCTGACATTATTCGCATTGTTCGTCGCCTCAATGAGGGAACAATTGGAAAAGCCTTTAACGAATACAGCCGTCCTGTGCAATTAGCTAAACCAGAAGATGTGAAGAGTGATTATTACTTCTCTATTCAAACTCCAGATATGAAGGGACAATTGCTCAAGTTGGCACAAATTTTCAACCAAGAAGATGTTTCCTTTAAGCAGGTTCTTCAAGCAGGTGCTAAAGATTCTGTGGCTCGTGTTGTGATTATCACTCACCAATTGAATCAAACACAATTGCACCATATCATTGAGAAAATTGATGCCGAAGCTGACTTTACCTTGTTGAATACCTTTAAAGTATTGGGAGAATAAGATGAGAATTACAGTACCAGCGACCAGTGCCAATGTCGGTCCAGGATTTGATTCTGTTGGGATTGCCGTGACTCGCTATTTGACCATTGAAGTGCTAGAAGCGCAAGAAAACTGGTGGATTGAACATGACTTGGGGGAGGAGATTCCAAGCAATGAAGAGAATCTCTTGCTTCAAACTGCTCTCCAAGTTGCGCCAGATATGCCTCCTCATCGTCTCAAGATGATCAGTGAAGTGCCTTTGGCGCGTGGTTTGGGGTCATCCAGCTCTGTTATCGTAGCGGGGATTGAGTTGGCCAATCAACTGGGCAAATTATCCCTAAGTGATGAAGATAAACTAGAAATTGCGACAAAAATCGAAGGCCATCCAGATAACGTAGCGCCAGCCATTTTTGGAAATCTGGTCGTAGCGAGCTATGTGGATCAGCAGACCAATCATTTGGTCCTTTCCTTCCCTGAATGTGCTTGGTAGCCTTTGTTCCGAATTACGAACTCAAGACCAGTGATAGCCGAAATGTCCTTCCAAGTGAATGGACTTATAAGGAGGCTGTTGCAGCTAGTTCGATCGCAAACGTGGCCATTGCTGCCCTTGCTAAGGGAGACTTAAGAGTCGCAGGAAAAGCTATTGAAGCAGATCGCTTCCATGAACGCTACCGCCAACAGTTGGTTGCAGAGTTCCCTCAGGTGAAAGAAGTTGCACATCAACACGATGCTTATGCCACTTACCTTTCTGGTGCAGGTCCAACTATTATGACCTTGCTCCCTGTTGAACATGCAGAAGCCTTTGCCAAAGACTTAAAATCTAAGGGCTTAAATGGTCAGGTCTTTTCTTTAAATATTGACACAACTGGTGTGAAGGTAGAGAACAGCGAATCTTGATTTAATAAAAAAATGATTAGATAGGCTAAATTAGTCTATCTAATTTTATTTATCTATGATAAAATAGTTCTATAAATCATTTGTCTATCAAATTATTTTAGGATAATAAACAATTATTCGAAAGATAGATAGAATTGTAAAGGAGATTGTAATTCTAATGAAAGACTTTGAACGTCATCAACTTGCTACGGAACTTGGATTCCAGTATGATCCTGAAACATCATCTATTTATGGGGAAAACTCTGGCTATTTCTTCTTACTGAGAGAAACAGACACAAAAAATGTTTTTACCATTGCGCTTTCTGTGTCGCGTGATGATGCAGAAGAAGCAGCTGCTCAATTGCATCAAATGGTGAAAGACTCTTCTGTTTTGAAGAGCATTAGCCTCAACCAATATGTCACAACTTTCACTGCTAAAGCTGGAATGACTAAAGCAAAAACAATTGAAAACATTCGTCAAGCCTTAACAGAAATATTGCAATTCCTACAAACCAATGGATTCTACACTGTTTGTGGCTACTCTGGTGAAAAAGGACCGGTTGGTCTCTACCAAATCGATGACTCCCTCTTCTTGATGAACGAAGAATGCTTTAAAGAGTTAAGTACTCAACTAAAGATCGAAACCGATTCGTATAATAGTCAGAAAGAAAATGTTCTTATTGGAACAGTAGGAGCTTTTATTGGGGCCATTATTGGAGGGGCAGTAGCACTATTTATCGCTCGTATGGGCTATGTATCCTATATCGCTGGCCTGGTTCTGGGTGTCTGCGTTGTCAAAGGTTATGAGATCTTAGGAAAGAAATTTAGCAAAAAAGGTGCTGTGATCTCAACAGTTCTGATGTTGTTGACCATTGTATTAGTTCACCAATTTGACTATACTCTACATCTTATGAGTGAATATGAATTGAGCTTCGCTGATTCTTTGATGCGGTTAACGCGACAGTCTTAAATGGGGATGCTCCACAAGAATATTTCATTAACTTCCTCTTGCTGGCTGTATTTACGGGTATTGGAGCATGGGGAGCGATTAGCTCAGCCTTGTCTACTCAAAAATCACGTGGCATTGCACGTAAGATTGGCTAATAAATTTAACAATTGTTTAAAAAAATTAAAACAGAATCGGTCCTTTGACTGCTTCTGTTTTTTTACTTCTGAGTCGAAAAGTGAGCTGGTTTTTGTTATAATGGATAAGATAACGTATAGAAGAGAGTTGTGAGATGGAAATCCTAAAGCAAATCAAAGAGGAGTTGGCTGGTATTGATATTTTGTTCAATGAGCCACTCAAACAATATACCTATACCAAGGTTGGAGGAGCGGCAGATTATTTAGCCTTCCCTCGCAATCAATATGAATTAAAACGAATTGTCACCTTTGCTAATGCTCAGGAAATTCCTTGGATGGTCTTGGGGAATTCTTCCAATATTATCGTCCGTGACGGTGGGATTGAAGGTTTTGTGATCATGTTTGATCATTTCCATGACATCCGGGTCAATGGCTATGTGATTGAAGCAGAGGCAGGAGCTAAGCTCATCGATGTGACTCATGTAGCCCGCTACCATAGCTTAACAGGCTTTGAATTTGCTTGTGGGATTCCAGGTAGCATCGGTGGAGCAGTCTATATGAATGCTGGCGCCTATGGTGGTGAGATTGCCCATATTCTCCAATCGTGTAAGGTCTTGACGCCAGAAGGAGAAATTAAAACTTTAACAGTAGAAGAATTAGCTTTTGGCTATCGCCATTCCAAGATCCAAGAGACGGGTGACGTGGTGATTTCGGCTAAGTTTGCCTTAGCACCTGGCAATTATGATCAGATCGATCAAGAAATGGCTCGCTTGACGCATTTGAGAGAGATGAAACAACCCCTGGAATACCCGTCTTGTGGCTCTGTCTTTAAGCGTCCGGTCGGGCACTTTGCGGGACAGTTGATCAGTGAAGCTGGACTGAAAGGGCATCGAATTGGTGGTGTGGAGGTTTCTGAAAAGCATGCCGGCTTTATGATCAACGTCGATCATGGTACTGCTAAAGATTATGAAGACTTGATTGCCCATGTCATTGAGACAGTTGAAAAATCAGCTGGGGTAACCTTGGAGCGCGAAGTCCGTATTATTGGGAAAGATTAACGGTTCGAGATGGAATAGGGGCTACTCTAGGGTAGACCCGTCCTACTTTAGAAGGGGGGTGAGTGCCTATCGATACCGAAAATAGGTGGGGCAGTCTTATAAGTCCCCGAGAGGTGTTGGTGGTCTGACGGGTTCGCTCGTCAGCCTATGAGACTAGTTGGTTGGTCTCAGAAGGAAACGCATGAAAAAGAAGGAATTTATGTGAATTGAAAAAACCAATTATTGAGTTTAGAAATGTCTCAAAGTATTTGAAGACAGTGATACAGTGGTTCTCAAAGACATCAACTTTGAGTTGGAAGAAGGGAAATTCTATACCCTCCTCGGTGCTTCAGGTTCTGGTAAATCAACGATTCTGAACATCATTGCTGGTTTGTTAGACGCTTCGACAGGAGATGTCCTCTTGGATGGTGTTCGGATCAATGATGTACCGACCAATAAACGGGACGTCCATACCGTCTTCCAATCCTATGCCCTTTTCCCACATATGAATGTGTTTGAGAATGTTGCTTTCCCTCTCCGTTTGAAGAAAGTTGACAAGTCTGAAATCGAGAGACGAGTAACAGAAGTCCTCAAGATGGTGCAATTGGGAGGCTTTGAGAAACGGTCCATCCAGAAACTTTCTGGTGGTCAACGCCAGCGGGTAGCCATTGCACGGGCGATTATCAATGAACCGCGAGTAGTCCTCTTGGATGAGCCCTTGTCTGCCCTTGATTTGAAGTTACGGACTGACATGCAGTATGAGCTCCGTGAATTGCAACAACGCTTGGGTATTACCTTTGTTTTTGTAACCCACGACCAGGAAGAAGCGCTAGCGATGAGTGACTGGATCTTTGTCATGAACGAAGGAGAAATCGTCCAATCAGGAACGCCAGTTGATATCTACGATGAGCCCATTAACCATTTTGTTGCGACCTTTATCGGTGAGTCCAATATCCTTCCAGGGATCATGATAGAGGACTATCTAGTAGAGTTCAACGGCAAACGCTTTGAGTCGGTCGATGGAGGGATGAGAGCAAACGAACCGGTCGAAGTCGTCATTCGTCCCGAAGACTTGCGAATCACCCTGCCCGAAGAAGGTAAGCTCCAGGTGAAAGTAGATACCCAACTCTTCCGTGGGGTTCACTATGAGATCATCGCCTATGATGAATTGGGTAATGAGTGGATGATTCACTCAACCCGTAAGGCTATCGTAGGAGAGGAAATCGGTCTGGACTTTGAGCCAGAAGATATCCACGTCATGCGTCTCAATGAAACGGAAGAAGAGTTTGATGCTCGGATCGAAGAGTACGTCGAAGTGGAAGAGCAAGAAGCTGGATTGATCAATGCCATCGAGGAGGAAAGAGATGAAGAAAACAACCTCTAACCTCTTTGTGGTTCCCTACTTTCTCTGGATCCTCCTCTTTGTCTTGGCTCCTGTAGTTTTGATTATTTGGCAATCCTTTGTCAATGTCCAGGGACAGGGTTCCTTAGAGAACTACCAAACCTTTTTTACAGCGCAGAATTGGACCTACCTCAAGATGAGTTTTAACTCCATTCTCTATGCTGGAATCGTCACCTTTGTGACGCTCTTGATTTCTTACCCGACAGCTTATTTTTTGACCCAGCTTAAGCACCGCCAACTCTGGCTCATGCTGATTGTCCTTCCGACCTGGGTCAACCTCTTGCTCAAGGCTTATGCCTTTATCGGGATCTTTGGTCAAGGGGGATCTATTAACCAATTCTTGAGTTTCATCGGAATCGGTCCGCAACAGATCCTTTTTACGGACTTTTCTTTCATCTTTGTTGCTAGTTACATTGAGTTGCCTTTTATGATCCTTCCTATCTTCAATGTCTTGGATGATTTGGATCCAAACCTCATCAATGCCAGCTATGACCTAGGAGCTAACAAGTGGGATACCTTCCGTCGGGTTGTCTTTCCACTGTCTATGAACGGGGTTCGCTCTGGTGTCCAATCGGTCTTTATTCCAAGTTTGAGTCTCTTCATGTTGACGCGTTTGATCGGAGGAAACCGAGTGATTACGCTGGGAACTGCTATCGAGCAGCACTTCCTTACGACGCAAAACTGGGGAATGGGATCCACCATTGGGGTAGTCTTGATCCTTGCTATGCTCTTAGTCATGTGGGTAACGAGAGAAAGGAGTGAACGATGAAAAAGATTTCACGTATCTATTTAGGACTGATTTTCCTGCTCCTTTATCTGCCAATCTTTTACTTGATTGCCTATGCCTTTAATGCTGGCGGGGATATGAATGCTTTTACAGGCTTTACCTTGGAGCATTTCCAGAGTCTCTTTGAGGATACACGTCTCATGTTGATCCTCTCACAGACCTTCCTTTTGGCCTTCTTGTCAGCCTTGATTGCGACCATTATTGGGACTTTTGGAGCGATCTATATCTACCAATCTAAGAAGAAATTTGAAGGACCGTTTTTGTCCATCAATAACATCCTCATGGTGGCACCTGACGTTATGATCGGGGCTAGCTTCCTAATCCTCTTTACGACGATCAAGTTCCAGCTTGGCTTTGCCTCTGTCTTGATGAGTCACGTGGCCTTCTCGATTCCAATCGTAGTCTTGATGGTCTTGCCACGCTTGAAAGAAATGAACCATGATATGGTCAATGCAGCCTATGATCTAGGAGCTACACAGGTGCAGATGTTGAAGGAAATCATGCTTCCTTATTTGACACCTGCCATCATTGCTGGTTACTTTATGGCCTTTACCTATTCCTTGGATGACTTTGCGGTGACCTTCTTTGTCACAGGAAATGGCTTTACGACCTTGTCTGTTGAGATCTACTCACGGGCTCGTCAAGGGATTTCGTTGAATATCAATGCCCTTTCTGCCTTGGTCTTCCTCTTCAGTATCTTACTGGTGGTCGGCTATTACTTCATCACTAGAGAGAAGGAGGAGACAGTATGAAAAAACTCTATTCATTCTTGCTAGGGATTGTCGTGGTCATCCTCGTGTTAGCGGGACTAAGTGCCCGTCTTGAAGCCAAGACCAATCCAAAAGACAGTGACAAGCTGGTCATCTACAACTGGGGAGACTATATCGATCCAGAATTGCTCAAGGAATTTACCAAGGAGACAGGCATTCAAGTCCAATACAATACCTTTGATTCCAATGAAGCCATGTACACCAAGATCAAGCAAGGGGGAACAGCTTACGATATAGCGATTCCAAGTGAATACATGATCGCTAAGATGATGGACGAGAATCTGCTTGAAAAATTAGATAAGTCTAAACTGAAAGGCTTAGACAATATCGACCCACGCTTCTTGAACCTGGATTTTGATCCGGACAATCAGTACTCAGTTCCTTACTTCTGGGGGACCCTTGGTATCATATACAACACCAAGATGGTCGACAAGGCTCCAGAACACTGGGCTGATCTATGGAGACCAGAGTACAAGAATGACATTATGATGTACGATGGGGCGCGTGAGGTCATGGGGATTGGACTCAATAGCTTAGGCTACAGCCTCAACTCCAAGGATCCTCAGCAATTGCAAGAGTCTGTCGATAAGCTTTATACCTTGATGCCTAATATCAAGGCCCTTGTAGCCGATGAAATGAAAGGATACATGATCCAGAACAATGCGGCTATTGGGGTGACCTTCTCTGGTGAAGCTCGTCAAATGCTGGATGCCAATGAGGACCTTCGTTACGTCGTCCCATCAGAAGCCAGCAACCTTTGGTTTGATAATATTGTCATTCCAAAGACCGTGAAGAATAAAGAAGCAGCTTATGCCTTTATCAACTTCATGCTTCGCCCAGAGAATGCATATAAGAATGCTCTCTATGTCAGTTATTCCACACCGAACAAAGAAGCTAAGAAGATGCTACCAAAAGAGGTCCAAGAGGACCAGGCCTTCTACCCAAGTGATGACACGCTAAAGAACTTAGAAGTCTATGAACAACTTGGGAAGAAGTGGTTGGGTGTCTATAACGACCTCTACCTACAAGTGAAGATGTATCGGAAGTAGGATAAAATTCTACAAAAGCTAAAGCAAGTTTTTACCGGTAAAAACCGGATTAAAACTTGCTTTTTTGTGAGAAAAGAAGAAAATTATTATAGGAAAAATTTTGAAAATTTTTTTTAATTGTGGGATAATGAAAAAAAGTTGATTCAGTCGGGAGATAGATTACATGCAGCATAAAATATTAGTAACTGGTGGAGCGGGTTTTATTGGTTCCCACACTATTATTGAATTGGTCAATGCAGGTCATGAAGTTGTGATTATAGACAATTTAGTAAATAGTAGTGAGAAAAGTATACAAGAAGTAGAAAAAATCATTGGAAAATCGATTACTTTTTATCATGAAGATATTCGAAATAAATCAAAACTTCTAGAAATTTTTCTAAAAGAAAAACCGACTGGTGTGATCCATTTTGCTGCATTAAAAGCGGTTGGAGAATCAGTACAAATCCCACTCACTTATTATGAAAATAATATTAGTGGAACATTGACTTTACTTCAGGTCATGAAAGAAGTTCAATGTAAAAATATCATCTTTAGTTCATCAGCAACTGTTTATGGAAATCCACATACAGTTCCTATCTTGGAAGATTTTCCCTTATCTGTTACCAATCCATATGGTAGAACGAAACTCATGATTGAAGAAATCCTTCAGGATATTTACAAATCGGATTCTACATGGAATATTGTATTGTTACGCTATTTCAATCCAATTGGGGCTCATGAAAGCGGGAATATTGGTGAAAATCCAAATGGTATTCCTAATAACCTATTACCGTATGTAACACAAGTAGCAGTAGGAAAATTAGAATCTGTTAATGTGTTTGGGAATGATTATCCAACTCCAGATGGAACTGGTGTACGCGATTATATTCACGTAGTTGACCTGGCAAAAGGCCACGTTGCGGCTTTACAAAAAATTTCCTCAGGTTCAGGTCTGAACATTTATAATTTGGGTACGGGTCGGGGCTACTCTGTATTAGAAATTATTCAAAATATGGAGAAGGTTGTAGGAAAAACGATTCCATTCAAGATTGTTGATCGACGACCTGGTGACATCGCAACCTGTTATGCAGATCCATCCAAAGCACATGAAGAACTAGGGTGGAGTGCCCAATTTGATATTCATCGGATGTGCCAAGATGCCTGGAGATGGCAGAGAAAGCATCCAAATGGATATTGTTAGTCACAATTATTCTGATCGTATTTTGTATGGAGACATGGTTCTAGTAGGGAAGGAAAAGTATGAATAATAGGATTTATAAAGATTGAAAAGAGTAGGTACAAGTCAATATACTTGATTCAACTATACCTCATCTTCTTGATTGGTTTGCTATCTATATTTGTACGTATCCAATGTCATGGTATGACGAACAAGTTCATTATGCTCGAGTTCTTACCTATTCGAATAATTTGAGTTCCAAAAGTGAGGGATATATTACTCAAAGCGAACAAGACTTTATTCATATATCAATGACAATCATTTCTAAGTCATTAGCGCAGGAGAGTCAAAAGATAATAAGTATAGATTGGAAGAGTGACTTTAATAATCTAACAGATAGCAAAGAAAAAGTACTCACTAAGGATGGATCTACGGCAGCAGTGTATTCTCCTTTAGTATATTTCCCGTATATTATAACTGCTTGGACTTCGAAGTTACTTAACCTAAGTACTATCAATACATTTTTACTCTTAAGGTTAGTTGGATTTTTATCAGTTTTTTGGTTATTCTTATTAGCGATTCGAAAAATACCATTTGGGAAGGCGACTCTTTTAATCATCGGGTCCATCCCAACTGTAATTTTATCCTTTACAGCTATATCTGCTGATACGCTTACTTATGGCCTTATATTCCTATTTGTTTCATAAATTATAAGCTTATATCAAAAATTAGCTCTTAACAGTGAAATTAAAAAGAGGGAATTTGTTTCTTTAATCTTGTGCTCCATTCTAGTTGTCATGTCTAAAATGCCGGCATTAGCTATCCTAGCGCTTTACTTACCGTTAATTTACATTGGTGTTAAAAGGGTTATGTTATCAAAATCCCAGATTTATTTGTTAAGTGGAAGTTTAATTTACTGTGCCTTATTGACAGTTTTATGGTATTTGAATATCAAAAATATAAACGGGAATGTAATTTACTATGGGGCAAAAGAATATTGATCAAGGCAGACAGTTGAGTTTTATATTTGCTCATCCGTTAAAAGCGATGAAAACTTTTTTTGAAAGCATTATAAATTTTTCCATATTTTTGAATTTCAGTTAGGTTATTCCGATCTTTTTAAAAAAATGATGCATGTTCCAATTATAATTTTCATTCTTTTCCATATTTTTGTATGTTTACTAGTTTTAGAATTCAAGAAAAAAAGATAGTATTGTGATTGAAAAAAATCATATCGCATGATTTATAATCTTTTCTCTAAATTGGTATTTTTTTAGGAATTTTATTATTAATTTTTTTATTTGCAGGTCACAGAAGTGGGGGCTGATGCAATTAATTGTGTTCAAGGACGGTATTTCTTTTCTAATTTTACTGATTCCTTTTTCAAATGGTAAGAGTCAATTAGATGAAAAAAATCTTCAAGACAAATTCTATATTTATCATTGCTCCCGTCTATCTACTATGTTTTAATCATGTTTTATCAATTGAGAACATAATCATAATAGGATTGAAATAGTAAAAAACTAGGGTTTATTCTAGTTTTTTGTTACAATAGAAGGTGAAGAAATCAAGGAGAGAGTTAAATGACCATATCAGTTGTAGTCCCATGTTTTAACGAAGAAGAATCGATTCCATTATTTTATGAAGAGATGGAACGAGTTCGGATCTCCATGGGAGAAGAATTTGAATATATTTTTATTAATGATGGGTCTTCTGATAAAACCTTAGATGTTTTACGTGAACTCAATCTCTTGAATCCTTGTGCCCATTATCTATCTTTTTCACGTAACTTTGGAAAGGAAGCTGCTTTATATGCTGGCCTTCAATATGCTACAGGAGATTATGTGACCGTTATGGATGTGGACCTACAAGATCCGCCAGAGTTATTGATTGAAATGAAGCAGAAATTGGATCAGCAGTCAAATCTGGACTGTGTCGGAACCCGTCGGGTGACCCGTGATGGGGAACCACCGATTCGTTCTTTCTTTGCACGGATGTTTTATAAATTGATCAATAAGATCAGCCAAGTGGAAATGGTCGACGGAGCGCGTGATTTCCGTTTGATGCGTCGTCCGATGGTCGATGCGATTCTCGAATTATCTGAGTATAATCGATTTTCTAAAGGGATTTTTGCTTGGGTTGGATTTGAGACTGAGTATTTAGAGTATAAAAATGTCGAGCGAGTGGCCGGAGAGACCTCTTGGAATTTTTGGTCTCTCTTCAAATATTCTATTGAGGGGATTGTTAATTTTTCAGACGCACCTTTAAATATTGCCTTTATCGGTGGACTTTTGTCATGGATTTTAGCTTTTATAATGATGGTCTTGATCGTAATTCGAACTCTAGTATTTGGAGATCCAACTTCTGGATGGCCCTCCCTCATGACTGTAATTCTCTTTCTTGGAGGATTCCAATTGCTAACCATTGGAATTTTGGGTAAATATATTGGTAAAATCTTTTTAGAAACTAAGAATCGACCAGTCTATGTCATCAAAGAGAAAAGCAAGTAAAAAGCAGAAAACTTCTGCTTTTTTTGCTATAATGATAGGGATAAAGCAATTGAAAGGAATTTACCATGATTTTAATTACAGGAGCAAATGGGCAACTTGGTACAGAGCTTCGCCATTTGTTGGATGAGCGAAATGAAGAATATGTAGCCGTCGATGTGGCTGAAATGGATATCACAAATGCAGAGAAAGTAGATGAGGTTTTTGCGCAAGTGAAGCCAACCCTAGTCTACCACTGTGCTGCCTATACAGCTGTCGATGCTGCTGAAGATGAAGGAAAAGAGTTGGACTATGCCATCAACGTTACAGGTACAGAGAATGTAGCAAAAGCGTCTGAAAAGCATGGTGCAACCTTGGTCTATATCTCAACGGACTATGTTTTTGATGGAAATAAGCCAGTTGGACAAGAATGGGAAGTAGACGATCAACCAGATCCTCAGACAGAGTACGGTCGTACCAAACGTATGGGGGAAGAATTGGTTGAGAAGCATGTATCTAACTTCTACATCATCCGTACAGCTTGGGTCTTTGGAAATTATGGTAAAAACTTCGTCTTTACGATGCAAAACCTAGCGAAGACTCACAAGACTTTGACAGTTGTTAATGACCAACATGGTCGTCCAACCTGGACACGTACTCTTGCAGAATTTATGACCTATTTGGCTGAAAATCGTAAAAAATATGGTTATTACCACTTATCAAATGATGCAGAAGAAGACACAACTTGGTATGACTTTGCAGTTGAGATCCTCAAAGATACGGATGTAGAAGTGAAGCCAGTGGATTCCAGCCAATTCCCAGCTAAGGCGAAACGTCCACTTAACTCAACGATGAGCTTGGCAAAAGCGAAAGCAACAGGGTTTGTCATTCCAACTTGGCAAGATGCCTTAAAAGAATTTTATAAACAAGAAGTGAAATAATTAAAATGGAAAGATGGTGCGAAACCATCTTTTCATTCGGTAATACAATAAGGAGATTTATGAAAGAGCGAAAACTAAATATAGATATACTAAAATGTATTGCAATAGTATTTGTAGTAGCTGTGCATTTTTTTCTTCATACCAATTATTATGGTCGTTCCTATACCTATAAAAAGTATATTTTTATCATCTTTTATTTGGATGATTTTTATGACCTGTGTTCCCATATTTATCATGACTACAGGTTATTTAATGAAAGATAAGACTTATAGTAAAACTTACTTTATAAAATTACTACCAGTAATTGGAATTTACTGTCTTGCCGCTTCTATCTATACTTTTTTTCGACGTTAGAGTTTTTTTAATATAGATTATCTTGGTAAGTTACTAGTAAATATATTTTTCCTTTAGCCACTATGCATGGTATGTAAATATGTATATTGGGTTATATATAATGATTCCATTTTTTTAAATGCAGGTTTCAAATCATTTAATAATCGTAGAAATCAAGCTATTGCATTAGGGTGTTCTAGTATTATTAACTATTATCCCAGCTACTCTTTCATTGTTTAATAACAATAAGCAAATTTTTTTATGATTGTATCGCACCTAATTCCTGATTATTGGAAAGGACTCTGGCCTATTACATATTATCTTGTTGGTGCTTTTATTGCTTCTTTTTAAGAAGAGGTCGACCATAAAAGAACTTTTTTTAGTCATTTTAATTCTTGATGTATTAAGTGTTTTAGGGGTTATCAGCAATATCAGAATCTAGTTTTTGGAATAGAATACGGTGTTCTTCCAGTATTTCTATTGTCTTCAGTTTAATCTTTTTATTCAGTTATTCACACTACAAAGTCTCTATAAAAAAATGAGTGGTTGAAAAAGTTATTCTATTTATCTCAAAGAACACTCTTCCTATTTACTTTATTGTCTGTGATCGGAGATTTATATTGGTATCCTAAAAATAGTTGAGAAATGGGGAGATTTTTGCAAGCATCTTACCAAAATTTCCTTTTATAGTCATTTTTTTGTTTATACAATCTCTTTTTTTATCACCTACGTCATTACTCGAGTTCTAAAAATTTGTTCAAAAGTATGATTGTTAAATATAACAAGTAATTGACTAATGAATCTGAAAAATTAATGGAATTTTTGTAATATATGCAATTTGTGTCTATGTCCATTTCATTATAATTTGATAAATGGAAAACAAAAGTAAAAAAAGGGGGACTGTTTCTCGATTAGAAGAAACATTTCCCTTTGTTTTTTTGAAAATTTTAAACAATGTAGTATTATTTTCAACTATTGAAATACCAAACATATTTTTTTCAGTCATGAGAAAACCAGTATTTTTACTAATCATAATATTAGGAGTAATCATAAGCTACTCTCTTTTTTATTGTCTTTATGGTATAATTAATGGAATGTGCTTATAGAAAGTGAGTAGAAAAACTTGAGAAAAGTAACTGCCCAAAAGGTGTTTTTCTGGAATGTTTTAGGAAGTATGTCTTCAGCTGCTGTTTCAGTAATACTTCTTTTTATTGTTTCACGGGCTTTAAATAGTGCTTCAGCGGATATCTATAGTTTTGCTTATGCAATTGCGAATCTCTTTGTTATTGTAGCAAGTTTTCAAGTCAGAGATTTTCAAGCGACAGATATAAGAGAAAAGTATTCTTTTGACATCTATTTCGTCACAAGAATCATTTCTAATGTTACAATGGTTCTTCTTTTAGTGATGTATTTAATTTTAAATACTAATACTCACTCAAATCTAGGGATAATTTTTTGGGTATCTTTTTTCCGAGTTAGTGAAGCCTTATCAGATGTTTTTCAAGGATTGTTTCAGCAGAAAGAACGTCTGGATATTGCAGGGAAGTCCCTTTTCCTGAGAAATACTATTTCAACAATTGTATTTGCTTTAACGTTAATCCTCTCTAAAAATCTATTGTGGTCTGTGATCGCACAAACCATCAGTTCGTTTGTTTTTATTGCAATATTTGATTATCCTAATTCAAAAGTCTTCCATCGCTTAAATCTAAAGAGTGTTAGGTTGAGTAATATTATCAATGTATTGAAAGATTGTTTACCTTTATTTATTAATGCTTTTTTGTTGGTATCAATCTATAATCAGCCTAAATATGCTTTGAATGATATTTTTAATCAAGGTTTGATTGAAAATGGTGTTCAGAGAGATTTTAGTATTTTGTTTACACCAATTTTTGCCATGAATCTTATGATTGTGTTTCTTAGACCAATGATTACACAGCTTGCTGTCTTTTTAGAAGAAAAGAAGATTTCTCATTTTATCACTTACAAGAATAATCTCTTCAAGATTTTATTTGGAACTTGTACATTAATATTTCTAATTGGTGCTTTTATAGCCATCCCAGTTTTGGATATTGTATATGGGACTAACCTTAAACAGCATCAGACTAGTTTTGTTATTTTGCTACTTGGAGGGATAGCAAGTACATTTTCAACTGTATGTGATAACATTTTAACAGTATTCCGGAAGCAGCGCTATTTGGTAATTTCATTTGTAGTAGGGTATTTTGTGTCTCTTTTAACTGCTAAACCCTTAGTATCAAATTTTGAAATCTTTGGAGCCTCTCTATCATTTCTTTGCTCAATGGTAGCCTGGTTAGTAGCTTCATTAGTCATCTATTTTATAACGAATCCATACACTTTTATTAGAAAGAATAAGTAAAATGAAATTTTCAATTGTGGTAGCTGCCTATAATGTGGCAGAGTATATAGAAGAATGTGTTGATAGTCTTGCAGATCAAAATTTCCCTAATTCACAATATGAAGTTCTTATTGTTGATGATGGTTCAACAGATGGTCGAACGAGTAAACTTTGTGATGAATTATCATCTAAATATGAAGTTGTTAGAACTATTCATCAAGAAAATGGTGGCTTATCCTCGGCAAGAAATACTGGGATAAAAGAATCTAAGGGAGATTATTTATTATTTGTTGATGGGGATGATTTTTGGAGTAATCCAGAATTTCTTAATACACTTTCGGAAAATATTGAAAACTATCGAAGTGATGTCATTGTACTTTCTTATAATAAATATTATGGATCAGACGATGGTGTTAATGTTAGTTTCGATTTTATTCCTAATCAAGGTGATATTAATAATGAACTGGCTGAATTAGTTAAAAATGAGGTTTTAACTGCACCAGCGTGGAATAAATGCGTGAGAAGAAATCTGTTTAAACAAGGTTTAGACTTTCCTATTGGCTTTTTATCTGAGGATTGTTTATATTGCGCAGATCTATTAAAATTAATATCTTCTTATTCGATTGTGAATGTAGACTGTTATCAATATAGACAGAATCGCTTAGGAAGCATTACTAATATCATTAAAGAACAAAACGTGATTGATATTTTTAAAAGAGCATCGAAATTGGTTTGACTGATATTGACAAATTGAGTTCTAATGTTAAGTATGCATTGAATATTTATTTTGCGATTTCTTATATTTCAATCTTACCTTTTGTTAATCAATATTCTAGTCATCCTGAAATTCAACGTTTACTTAGAGAATATAAATTTCTTCTTAAATTTTCACATGAGATTGAGAATAGAGCCTTCAAATACACTGGTATGATGGCAAAAAGTAATTGGAGTAAGATTATCAATTAAGATGTTCCCATATTTGATGAAATTTTATAAAAAGATTTAATGCTTAATAGAAACATAGATAGAAAGTATAATATGTTTAATCCAACCGTTTCAGTCATAATTCCTGTATATAATGCACAAGAGGGAATTAAACAATGTATGGATTCTCTTCTTAATCAGTCATTTACAGATTTTGAAATTATTCTTTTAAATGATGGCTCTACTGATAATAGTTTAGAAGTTATTAAAGGGTATGCTGATGCTAATGATTTTATCCGAGTAATCGATAAAGAAAATGAGGGAGTTGCTAAAACCAGAAATAAAGGTATACAACTTGCTAAAGGGAAGTACATTGTATTTATCGATAATGATGATTTTGTTGATTCAGATTATTTAGAGCGTTTTTATAATGCAATAGAACAAGAACAACTAGATATTGTTCTTGGGGGTTATAAGCGTGTTAATCAGGAAATGAAGACACTTTTTAAGCAAGATTTAACACAGTCTGAATGGTCTAAGTATATAGTTGTTGCTCCTTGGGCGCGCATTTATAGAACTTCATTTTTAATAGATAATAGTATCCAGTTCTTTGATTATCCAATAGGTGAAGATGTTATCTTTACTTTGACTGCTTACAATTTAACAGAAAAAATTAAAGTAATTGATTATAATGGCTATAATTGGTTTTTTAACGAGAAGAGTATCTCAAACACATCTCAAAGAGGGTTTAATCCGAATATAGATATTGTGTATTTCTTGAGTCACTTGCTTCAAGTTGCTGGTGATTCAAAATATATTCGCTATTTTATTAAACGATATTACATTTGGTACTTACTCTTTTCTGGAAGAGCAGCTTCAAGTTCGTCGTTTATGGATCAATATAGAAGAATTAAGCAATGGATTTCTAAAGAAAATCTTGATTCAAATTTAATACCATTATCATCCGAGATAAATGGAGAAAGAATTCAAACTATTATTTCTGTAATGGCTTTTAGAACTTTAGAACGTTTAAGATTAGTTTCACTGTTTTCGAGATTTTACTGTAAAGGAAAGGAGAAGTAGTTGAGAGTATTAATGATAATTCCTGCCTACAATGAGGAGGAAAGTATTTTCGATACGGTAACGAGTATCTTGAATTACCGCAAGAAAGGTTGATTTTGATTTGGACTATGTGGTTATCAATGACGGATCCACAGATAAGACAAAACAAATTCTGGAAGAAAACCATTTTAATGCTGTTCATCTCGTGATGAATCTTGGAATTGGCGGCGCGGTTCAAACAGGATACAAATATGCACTGGAGCATGATTACGACGTTGCTGTTCAGTTTGATGGTGATGGTCAGCATGATATCGAATCCTTGTCAGATTTGCTAAACCCAATTAGAAAAAACGAAGCAGACTTAGTTATTGGATCTCGTTTTGTTGGTGATGTTAAATCAGAATTTCAGACGACTTTTATGAGACGCTTTGGTATAGGAGTTATTTCTAACTTGATTAAGTGGACAACAGGTCAAAGGGTCTTAGATACAACTTCGGGATATCGATTAGCTGACAAAGTTGTGATCGAACAATTTGCTAGACGTTACCCAATCAAGTATCCAGAACCAGAAACAATTGTTCATATTTTGAAACGTAAATATAAGGTTGTGGAAAAACCTGCTAATATGTTTGAACGAACAGGTGGCGTGTCCTCGATCACCCCTATCAAGTCTATTCGTTACATGATTGAAGTATGTTCATCCATTTTAATCGCAGCCTTTATGAGGGAGAGTGAATAATGTCAGTACTATCTATCGTTATGTTGGTAGCTTCAATCTTTTTCCTTTATCTAGTTATTAGAAATATCAACAAAAATAATATCTTATTTGAACAGGCATTCATGTGGATTGTAATCAGTTTTGTAATGATTATTATTTCCATTTTCGATGTCATTCCTGGTTATTTTGCTAGATTACTTGGATTTGAATTGACTTCGAATTTTTTGCTGTCACTTGCCATCTTTTTCTTGTTGGTCATCGCTTTTTTACAAACCATGACTTTATCGAAACAAAAAGAGCAGATAAAACATTTAGTTCAGGAATTATCTATTCTAAAAAGTCACGTAGAAACGAAAGAGGAGAATGATGAAGGATAATCATACTTGGGTGATTTGTGCATATGGAGAGAGTGAATACTTAGAAGCATGTATTCAATCATTGAAGCAACAAACTCTCCAATCACAGATTATCTGTTATAGTTCAACACCACTGAATTCAATCAAGGAATTTTGTCAGCGGTATGACATTCCATTTTATACGAAGCAAGGTGGAGGAATTGGCAAGGATTGGAATAATGCCTTGTCTTTTGTAGAGACAAAGTTTGCTACTATTGCCCATCAGGATGACTATTATGAGCCAGAATATGCTGAGAAAGTGTTATCTAAGATGGAAAAGCATCCAGATGTCTTAATTGGCTATTCTGATTATTTTGAAGAAAAAGATGGTCATAAAATTCCAGCTAATACGAATCTGAAGATCAAAAGCTTGATGTTAAAAACTATGAATCTTTTTCCAGCAAGTCATTTCTGGCGCAACCGTGTGATGGCTTTTGGAAATCCGATTTGTTGTCCAGCGGTTACCTATAATCTCGAAAATTTGAAGAATTTCTACTTTGATGAAGGAATGAGAGTGAGTTTGGATTGGTACGCATGGTATAAGATTAGTGAGTATAAAGGTCGTTTTACTTATGTATCTGACAAACTTATGTGCCACCGTATCCATGAAGAGTCTGAAACATCAAAAACCATCGCAGACAATACTCGTAGTAAAGAAGACCTATACATGTACCAACTCTTCTGGCCTAATTGGATCGCCAAGTTGCTGATGAGACAATATGTGAAGAGTCAACATTCAAATAATTAGTTTTTTATGTTTAGGGAGCAAAAATGAAAAACAGTAAAAGATTTTATTTATATATATTTATTGTATCTGTGTTGTATGCAATACAGTATTATATTAATAATAAAATTACACCAGTTGGAGATCAAACCGCATTTTTGAAATACGCAGAAGAATTTCAATATAATTATCTCTATTTTGGAATTGATCGTTATTTTACATGGAGTAGCAGACTGTTAATTGAATCAGCAACACTTTTATTTTCTGTTCATGAAAAACTATTTGTCATTGTATCTGCTTTGGCAACGTTTGTATTCCTATTACCTAGCAAAAAGTTCTCAAAGGAACTTCCATGGCTTCCAGGGTTCTTAATATTCATTTGTATTCCTGCAAGTGAATTTTTGAGTGCAGGATCAATTCCGACCTATGTAAATTATATTCTTCCTGCTTCATTCATGTTATTTTCTCTTTATTTTCGTCATTCATCCAACTTGTGGGTAAAGATTGCTAGTTTGGTAAGTTTTGTATTCGCTGTCATGCAAGAACAATTAGCAATTTATGCTTTTCTATGGATTGTTTTTGAACTCATTAGAGACTGGAAGATTAACAGTGACAGAAACTGGAATATTCTATTTGTTGTGGTTGCTTCATTAGGGAATCCTATCAGCGAAATTAGCTCCTGGAAATACAATAAGATTTATGAAAAATGTAGATTCTTGGTTTCCAAATTTTATTAATTTAAATAGTATTCAAAAAGGTGGGTCTAGGCATTTTAGAAACAGGAGATGGACTATTATCTGTCTCATTTGCATTTGTAACTTTTATTTTTTTAATTGTTTCGGTAATTTTATCTATTTACAAAAAAATAATTTTACTAGTTTTATACTTTCTACAGTTGTATTTATTAACTGTATTAAGTCATAAGTTTGAATGGAGAAGTGTATTGTTCACGCTATCCGCTGTTAGTAAGCTTGCCAGAGAAAGTGGAACATTTGAATTTAATTTCGTTTATTTTGGAGCAGTTCTATTCTATTTTGTTATATTGTTGATTTTACTGTTTTATTATCTGGAGTCTTTCAGATTCTAAAGATAAGGTTTGGCTTTCCTATTTGTTTATAATTGGCCTGTTGGGACGTATGGTTATTTCGTTTTCACCAACTTTATATGCTTCAGATACTAGGACTTATTTACCAATAATGTTAAGTGTTTTTCATAATAACCTGTAAGTTTATAAATGAAATTTATTTAAAGATGAAACATAGAAAAATTAATTAGAAGTAGATTCATTCTACTTTTTTTATTATTAATGTGTTTTTCCATTTTTTTAAAAAACTGTAGTATAATTAGTATTATATGTACTCTTATTAAAGATTGAGGTTAGTATGCTTTTTTTATGAATAAAAAGTGTATCATAAATATTTTATTATTAAACTTTGATTTTTCTTAGAATAAATATCGAAATGGATAGAAAAAAATGACTAAATTAATATCAGTAGTTGTAACATGTTACAACCATGAAAATTATATTGAACAATGTTTGCGAAGTATTTTTAACCAAACCTATCGAAACATTGAGTTAATTGTTCTTGATGATGGTTCGACAGATTCTTCCTCAGAAGTTATTCAGGAGGTTTTGAAAGAATCGCCTTTTGTGACGACATTTGAATCTCATGAAAATATTGGTGTTGTGAGAACAAGGAATAAAGGACTTAATCTTTTAAATGGGGACTATTTTTTATTTGTCGATAGTGATGATTTCTTGGATGAAAGATATGTAGAGGAATTATATAATGGTGCGATTAATCATCAAGCGGATATAGTGTATTGTGATTTATACAATTTTGAAAAAGATGAAATCTATCTAAAAGCACAAGAGTTTGATTTACATAACTTATTGGAATCAAACTATATTTCAAACTGTTCTTTAGTGAAAAAAACAATATTAAAGGGTATCTATTATGATGAAAAACTTTCAGGGAAAAAACTTGAAGACTATGATTTTTTCTTGAACCTCATTATTAATAATGGTGCTAAAGCAGTTTATCAGCCGAATACCAAGCTTAATTATCGCGTTTTTGAGAAAGATTCGATTTCAAAAAGGGACTCTGTACGATATCATTATGAGATCTATCTCGAAGTTCTTGAGAAATATCTGGATAAGCTTCCTCATGACATTTATCAAGCAGTTTGCGAAAATTTAATGAATTTAGAGAATCGATTAGAAGACTTGATAAATCATCACAGTGAAGTGACGGATTATGTAAAGAGGTTGGAAAAAGAACGTGTCCAAACTTGAACGAAGAAAATATATGCAGTCTAAACAACTGAAAGACGCTCAAGAAGAAATTGAGCTTATCCGAAGTTCGATGTCATATCGTTTAGGGAACGCCCTTATCACTCCTATCAAGACAGCAGGAGTAATTGCTAAGAATCCCAAAGCTATTAAAAGTTATTTGAGAGCTTTAAAAGTCAAAGTTGTGCAGCTACGTCGTCGAATGACACCACTTAAGGTTCGTCAGTTACGCCGTCTCAGAAACAGTCAACGCTCTGCTTTTATCATATAACGGTAAGAAAGCGCTGGTTTATGTTATTTTTGAGTCTGAAGCTCGTCTTCAAGAATACAAGTTACGTTTCTTGCAAGCCTTTGTCTCCATTAGTAGATGATGTTATTGTCGTTGTCAATGGACAGCTTCACGATGATGATATTAAGAGTCTTGAGAATTATGGAAGAGTTTTGACTCGTGACAATAAGGGTTATGATACTGCAGCCTTTAGAGAAGGAATCTTTGCCTTTGGTAAAGACAAGCTTAAGGATTACGATCAGCTTCTCTTGGTGAATGATACCAATATTGGTCCGATGAGAGATCTGTCTCAAGTATTCCAGGAAATGGCTGATAAGCAACTAGATTTCTGGGGAATTTCTTTTGGAGAAGAGCAAGAAGATGTTACTAGAGAGAATCCTTATGGCTATATTCCTAAGCATCTTCAATCTTATTTCTTAGTTATTGAAAAGCTCATGCTAAACGATGATGACTTTTATGAGTACTGGACGCATTTGACGGATACAGATTCTCGGGACAAGGCGATTGGTAGACATGAGACACGTTTTACTAAGCATTTTGCTGATTTGGGTTATCGTTTCGATGCGGTCGTGCAAGAATACGAAGATTCTGCCATGTATATTCACCCACTTAAGATGCTCAAAGCAGGTAGCCCTTTGGTGAAATACACAGCTCTGAAAAATTATGATGAAGACCAGTTCTTGTGGCAAGGTCTGGATCGTGATTCAGAAGTCCCTGACTTGTTGGACTTTGTTGCAAAAGAAACGGATTACCCTGTGGCAATCTTGGAAGATATTGTATATAAATTTAAGGCTGTTCCACGTGATCAATACATTCTATTGGTTGATGGGGTTGAAAATATTATTCCGCAATGTACCCGTTATCGTGTCTTGAACAAGGCAGAACAATTACGCAAACATGGCTTTGCAGTCAAAGTTGTTAACCTATCTGATTTCCAATTATCGATGGCTCAAAATGCTAGTCACATCATTATCTACCGTTCCCCAATCTCACCTGAACTTTGCGTCTCTGCCATTTGGCTAAGGAATATGGAAAACCTGTCTTCTTTGATATTGATGATTTAGTCTTTGATACGGTTTATACAGATCAATTAAGTTATACGCAAGGGTTGAATTCGGTTGAAAAAGGAAACTATGATGCAGGTGTTCGAAATTATGGCTATATGCTAGAAAACTGTGATGGTGCCATTACTTCGACTAACCAGTTGCAGGAGGAGTTGTATAAGTACCAAAGTAAGGTTTTACTTAATCGTAACTTGGCTTCTGATGAATTAATCGCTATTAGTAGTCAATATATCAAAGATTACTCTCAAACATCTGATATTGTTAAGATTGGCTATTTCTCTGGTTCAATTAGTCATAATGAGAATTTTGAATTGATTAAACCAGCTATTAAGCAACTGCTTACAAAATATAGCAATGTCCAATTACATATTGTCGGGATTCTTGATATCCCTCAGGATATGAAGCCCTTTGAAAATCAAATTATCACTCACGATTATGTGGACTGGGATAAATTGCCTGCCTTGATTAGTGAGGTTGATATTAACCTAGCACCGCTTGTGGATTCGATCTTTAACCGTGCGAAGTCAGAGATTAAGTGGATTGAAGCTGCCTTGGTGAAGGTGCCAACAGTAGCAAGCAAGATAGGAGCTTTCTCAGATACGGTTGTTGATGGTGAAACAGGATTGTTGGCTACTGATGAACAGTGGTTCGACAAGCTTGAAGCCTTGGTTTTATCTCCAGAATTAAGACAGAAAATTGCAGAGTCTGCTTATCGGGCTGTTCTTGAGAATTGTACCTTAAGCAAGAAAGATGATATGGTGACTTATTTTGAACAAAATTAAACAAATAAAAGTTGAAAATTTATTTTTCATTTTAGCAACGATTTTTATTTTTTCATTTATGTTAGTATTTCCAATTAATCGTGTGCCAGACGAAACAAACCACGCGCGTATGACTTGGGAAACTGTCCACAAACCAACTCTACAGTCCTTTAAATGGATGAACGAGATTTCGAGTGATGCTCATGTAAACCCTACTGACTATGAAAAAGGTTCTTAATAAAAAAACTTGATATGGAAAAAAAGAACCGTATCAAGTCACTCTAAACCTTAAATCTCTTTCCTTCCTTCCTCAGTTGGTTGGTATGACATTGGGAAGTTTGATAAAAGCCAACAGTAGGAATGATAATCTATATGGGCAGAATTTTTTTAATGCCTTAGCTTATATTATAGGTGTCTTTTGTTTAATTAAATATTTTAAATATGGTAAACTAGCTCTATTCTTTATTTCGTTACAACCAATAATGGTTCAACAAGCATCTTCTTTATCTTATGATGTAATGAATTATTTAGAAATCATGCTAGCAATCGGTTTTATAACGAATTTAGCATACAAAAAGACTTTTTCAAATAAAGATGGATTTTTTTATTAGTACCTATATCGTTATTACTTTTTAGCTACTAAACCAAATAACTTTTTATTACTATGTCTTATTCCGTTTATACCATTAAATTTTTGAAGGTGTCTTTAGTTTTTTTAAATACGCCCTTAAGAGTGATTAAACAGACTATTTCAAAAATTTAAGTATGTGTTTTATTTAGTTCTATTACTTGCAATCTTCGCTGTTCTATATTATTTAATGAGAGATAACGGTGGAGTAATCCACTACATTCGAGTGTTGTCGAATACATTATTAAAACAACATATGAACGGTGACCTAAATACTATTTTGACAATAGGTATGTTTGGTTATTTTGGGAATTTCACTATTCAGCTTCCATTATGGCTTATTTTTGTAAATATTTGCATATTATTTCTTATATTTTTATCAAGCGAAGAATACTTCTTTACACAAGATTTTGCAACTGTCTCTTCTTTATTGTTCCCTATACAAGTGCTTGCAACTAGTAACGGTCATGTATCTACAATGGACACCTATAGTATTAGGAAATGGGGCAAATATTTCTGTTGGAAGTCAGGGAAGATATTTCACTCCATTTCTCATCTTATTTTTGCCCTATAATTGCTAAATTTAGGTAACCTTAAAATGAAACAGCATAAGTTGCTAACTATTACTGTAGTTACCTTATTATTCAATTTATCTGATTTCTCTTTACTTATTAATTCCATTTTTATTGGGTATTTTAGGAGTTGCGATGACTAAAAACAATTTTATTTATTTCACCTACTGGAACGATGGATAATGGTGCCGAAATTTCAATTTTTTTAATTTGATGAAATTTTCTAGTTAGTAAAAGGCTTTCGAGTACTAAACGTCTTTCCCTGATTATCGTGTACCAGTTCAAAAAAATTATTTGGAGCAGATGAAGAAATGCTGACATTCAAGCTATTGGTATTCCAGCAGTTAAGTGGTGGTGGGAAGAAGCTCCAGGTGGATTACCAGGAACTCATTATCAGCGAGTAGAAAAGTTATGAGGATAATATTAAAAAGAATTCGAGAGATTTTGAATCAGAATAAAGTTGATTTAGTTATTAGTAACACAGCTAATGTCTTTCCAAGGAGCTTTAGTGCAGACTGAAGAAAAATATTCATCATTTTTTTGGTTGATTCATGAATTTCCCTGAGGGAGAATTTGGTTATTATAAAGATAAAACTTGAATTTTATTGAATATTATTCTGATCAAATTTTTTTGCTGTATCTGGTTCTTTGCAAAAGGAATTATCACAATTATTAACTGATAAGAATATTTTAAGTTTTATACCATACTCTGAAATAAGTGGTACAAATTTAAAAACCTCTAATTCTCATAGGATTATTCAGATTGGAAGAATAACTGAGAATAAAAAAATCAGTTGGAATTAATCAAAAGCTTATCACAATTTAAATATTTCAAATATTCCATTGATATTTCATTGGTGCAGAAGATGAAGAATATGCAAAAAAGATGTAAGAGTTATGTCAAAAAAATAATGGCATTCAAAAATGTTCATTTCATAGGTTTTCTTGAAAAAACCTTGGGAATTTTTTTAACTGATAAAGATATATGTGTATTTACATCAAAAAGTAGAAACGTTTGGAATGGTATATATTGAAGCACTAATAAATAGCATTCCAACAATTGTATCGAATAACAAGGGATATAGATCTGTTAAAGACCTCTTTATACAAGGAGAAATGTACTGCTTGGGGTGATATACCTGATTTATCAAGACATATCTTTAAATTTATTGACAAATTTTTCTATGAAGAAAAATGAAATGGTACAAAATAAAGAAAAAAATAACAGCAATATATAATTTAGAAAATGCTTATAAGTGTATATTGAAACATGTAAATGAGGATGTAGAGATTAATGTAAAGGAAAAAGATAAATTTTTAAATATTAAGGGTGTAAAATCATCTAAAATTGATGTATTTAAAAAAATTTTATTAAAAAAATTATTTGTATTAAAAAAAGTTATAGAATGATTGCAGACAATTACTGTCACTACAAATGGTTATACAAGCTTTCTTTAAAATGGTATAATTGAACAGACTGTAAATTATTAGAAAGGGAATATTATGCAACACGTTTTTATTATCGGAAGTCGTGGTCTTCCGGCTCAATATGGCGGTTTTGAGACTTTTGTAGACCAGTTGGTTTCGCATCAAGTGTCTCCAGATATCCAGTACCATGTTGCCTGCCTTTCTAATGATCAAGCTTATTATCATTTTGACTACAAGGGTGTGGATTGTTTTACCATTAAAGCCCCTAAGCTTGGACCTGCGCGTGTCATCGCCTATGATATGATGGCCATCAACTATGCCTTGAAGGTCATTAAGAAACAAGGAATTAAAAAACCTATTTTTTATGTCTTGGGCAATACAATTGGAGCCTTTGTAGCACCTTTTGCGCGTAAGATTCATAAGATGGGTGGGATATTCTATATCAATCCGGATGGACTGGAGTGGAAGCGGGCAAAGTGGGCTAAATTGATTCAAGTCTATCTCAAGTATTCTGAAAAAATCATGACACGCCACGCTGACTTGGTAATTTCAGACAACCCAGGTATTGAGTCCTATATCAAGGAAGCCTATCCTTGGTCCAAGACGACCTATATTGCCTACGGAACGGATTTATCTCCGACCAGCTTGACCAGTCAGGATAGGAAGGTCAGAGAATTCTATCAGAAATGGCAGACACAGGAGAAGAACTATTACTTGATCTTGGGTCGCTTTGTCCCAGAAAATAATTACGAGACCGCCATTCGTGAATTTATGACCTCTTCAAGCAAGCGGGATTTGGTGATCATTTGTAATCATGAAGGCAATCCCTATTTTGAAGAGCTTCGAGCTCGAACGGGCTTTGATCAGGATCCACGTGTAAAATTTGTAGGAACGGTCTATGATCAAGACCTCTTGAAGTATATTCGTAAAGAAGCCTTTGCTTATATTCATGGTCATGAAGTGGGCGGAACCAATCCTGGTCTCCTAGAGGCTCTTGCTCAGACGGACCTCAATTTGGTTCTAGGAGTCTCTTTTAACCAAACGGTCGCAAAGGATACAGCCCAATATTGGACCAAAGAAACTGGGAATTTGGCGCATTTGATCGACCATGTCGATCCTTTAGAAGATGTATCTGAATGGGGTCAACGTGCCAAGGTCAATATGAAGCAAAACTTTACCTGGGAAAAAATTGTAGGTGAATACGAGGAATTATTCTTATCATGAAAGTAAATATCTTGTTGTCCACCTATAATGGTGAACAGTATCTAAAAGAGCAGGTCAAAAGTATCCAAGATCAGACTTATCAAGACTGGCACCTCTTGATCCGAGATGATGGGTCAACCGACGGTACGGTAGAGATTATTCAAGAGTTGGTGGCCCAGGATGAGCGCATTCGCTTTATCAATCAAGGAACTATCGAAAATCTTGGTGTCATCAAGAGCTTCCAGGCCCTCTTGAAATATGAAAAAGCAGATCTTTATTGCTTCAGTGACCAAGATGATGTCTGGCTTCCTGAAAAGATTGCTCTTCAAGTAGCAGAAGTGGCCAAGCACCCTCAAGAAGTGCCTTTGTTGGTCTACACAGATTTAAAAGTGGTCGATGAAAACTTGAACGTGCAACATGAGAGTATGATTCGCACCCAGTCTGATCATGCCAATACAGAATTGATTCAAGAGCTGACGGAAAATACAGTAACTGGTGGGGTAGCCATGATTAACCACGCGTTGGCTGACTTATGGACAGGCCAAGAAAAACATGCGCTTCTCATGCATGATTGGTATTTAGCCTTGCTGGCAGCTACTTTTGGAAAGCTCATCTATATCGATCAGCCGACAGAATTGTACCGGCAGCACAGTAGCAATGTTCTGGGTGCTCGAACCCTTAGGAAACGGGTTAAAAACTGGGTTCGCCCTCATATTCTGTTTGCTAAGTATTGGAAGCTCATTGAATCCAGTCAAGAACAAGCAAAAAATTTATTGGATCTGCCAGTCAGCCCCCAAAATAAAGAAATTATTGAAAACTTTGTGACCATTATGGACGTTCCACTGAAAGAACGTCTGAGACGGATTCGTCAGTATGGTTATCGCAAGAACAGGGCTTTTCACACGTGTGTGTTCACGACCTTGATTTTAACAAAGTTTGCATTTAGAGGTGGAAAATAATGTTTGATGTTTTTAGTCAGAAAAATCGAATTTTATTACGAGAATTAATCAAAACAGACTTTAAATTACGCTATCAAGGCTCAGCTATTGGCTACCTTTGGTCAATACTGAAACCCTTGATGATGTTTAGTATCATGTATGTGGTATTTGTTCGATTCTTAAGATTTGATGATGGAACTCCGCACTACGCAGTTGGATTGCTTTTGTCGATGATTTTTTGGAGCTTTTTTACAGAAGCGACAAATATGGGGATGTTGTCTATTGTTTCAAGAGGCGATTTGTTGAGAAAGTTGAATTTTCCAAAACAGACTATTGTTGTTTCATCGGTACTAGGAGCAGCTATCAACTTCTCGATTAATTTATTAGTTGTGTTCACTTTCGCCTTGATTAATAATGTCTCATTTGGGATTCATACTCTTGTTATCATTCCTTTATTTATTGAGATTTTGTTTCTTTCCTTAGGCTTTGCTTTTATCCTATCGGCTCTATTTGTTAAATACCGTGATATAGGTCCAGTTTGGGAAGTAGTGCTACAGGCTGGAATGTATGCGAGTCCAATTATTTATTCAATTACATATTTATTACAACGAAATCATACTGATGTTGCAAAACTATTGATGATGAACCCAATTGCACAAATTTTGCAAGATATGCGTCACTATATTATTGATCCAGTCAATCCTCGTGGCTGGGACTTGTTTGATAATAAGTTAATTGCATGTATTCCATATTGTATTCCAATAGTTATATTTATTATTGGAGTTATTGTATTTAACAGAAATTCTAAACGATTTGCGGAGATTTTATAATGTCAAGTAATATTGCAGTTAAAGTTGACCATGTCAGCAAATACTTTAAGTTACCAACTGAATCGACTCAAAGTTTACGAACAACTTTAGTAAACCGATTTAGGGGGATTAAGGGTTACAAAAAACAAGAAGTTTTACGTGACATTTCTTTTGAAGTTGAAAAAGGAGATTTCTATGGTATTGTAGGACGAAATGGTTCTGGAAAATCTACTCTATTAAAAATTATTTCTGAAATTTATGTGCCAGAAAAAGGCACAGTCACTATTGATGGGAAACTGGTGTCCTTTATTGAGCTTGGAGTGGGCTTTAATCCAGAACTGACAGGTCGGGAAAATGTCTATATGAATGGAGCCATGCTGGGCTTCTCAACAACTGAGATTGATGCCATGTATGATGACATTGTAGACTTTGCCGAGTTGCATGAATTCATGAACCAGAAACTCAAGAACTACTCATCAGGGATGCAGGTTCGTTTAGCCTTTTCGGTTGCCATTAAGGCTCAAGGGGATATCTTGATTTTGGATGAGGTTCTAGCGGTTGGAGACGAGGCTTTTCAACGTAAGTGTAATGATTACTTTATGGAACGCAAAAAATCAGGTAAGACGACAATTCTTGTTACCCATGATATGAATGCTGTAAAAAAATATTGTAATAAGGCTGTTTTAATTGAAAATGGGTTAGTTAAAGTAGTTGGAAATCCTGATGATGTTGCAAATCAATATAGTTATGATAATGCAGCAAATCAAAAAGTTTCAAATGATGATGTTACAATTGAGGATGCAGCTGTAAGCAATTTAAATATAAAATTGCTTTCGAATAAAATGTCAAGTCCTGAAGATCCCATTGAGTTTGAGGTGTCATATGATGTTAATCAGGACATAAAAACTTACATAGCTTTCTCGCTAACTGAAATTGATCGCGGTCTTTGGGTATATAATGATAATTCTTTAGATTTATTAACTGATGGAAAAGGGAGGAAGAGTTTCCGCTATTCTTGTAGTTTATCAAGCTTGAATGATATCAAATTAAAACTTCAAGTTTCAGTAAGAGATAGTTCGAATACAATGCTTGCATTTGCAAAGGGAGATAATTCACCTATAATTTTATTAAATCGAACAGATATTTTAGATGATGATTTGTCAGCGAAAGATTCTGCTACCGGATTATTGCAAAGGAATGGGAAATGGGAGACGATGTAGATGAATAGAATTCTACTTTATGTTCACTACAATAAGTCTGATGATTTAAGTAGTCATGTTTTATATCAATTGGAAAAACTTTCCCCACTTTTTTCGCGTATTCTATTGATATCGAATAGTTGCTTATCAACTGAACATTTAAAATCCCTACGAAAAATTGGCATTAATGAAGTTGTTCAACGAGAGAATATTGGGTATGATTTTGCTGCCTGGCGAGATGGTATGAATTATATAGGATTTAATTCCTTGGTAGATTATGATTCGGTTACCTTGATGAACGATACATGTATTGGTCCCTTGTGGGATTTAAAAGAGTATTTCGAAAAATTTGAAAAACAAGTAGATATTGATTTTTGGGGAATGACTAATTTTAGAAAAACAAAGTATTTTAAGGAACATCTTCAGAGTTATTTTGTTTCTTATTCCCGTCAAGTTGTGTCGTCAAAAGTTTTTCAAAAGTTTTGGACAAGTATTAGGGATTATGAAAATATAAGAAGTGTGATTGATCGTTACGAGACAAGATTTACTGGTATTCTAACTAAATCTGGATTTAAATACGGTGTGGTTTTTAATACTATAAATGAAGATGCAGGTAATCTAATTCACCCTGATTTTTCTTATTATAGACCCGAAGAAATTCTTAATCAACAAGTACCATTTATAAAAGTTAAGGTATTTCAAGTTAATTCTGAACAGACTAATTACATAAAGAGTCAAATCAACAATTTAACTGATTTTTCCTATGTCGGTTTTAAATGAACAATTGATTTCAAATGTATATTGTATAACTGATGCGACGGTAGAAAATAAAGATTTTATTTCCAGAATAAAAAAAGTTAGTTAGGAGAATATTTAGAAAAATAAGATGCTTAACTTTATTAAAAAAACCAATACATTAAATTATGCTTATTCTTAGCGAGCTTTATTTTATTGTTAATTGTCAATTTTAATTATTTTCTACCTTTCAATTCCACTCATTCAATTTTTATATTTTTCGTATTCTCATTATGCTCCCTTACTCTTTTTTTATAAGTATTAGTTTTATATCCGTTGTCCTTTCGAAAATTTGGTCAAGATACTTTTTTTATTAAGAGTGCTATTATATACTTATTATACTTATTAGGGTCGTATATTATTGAATGTAGTAAAAATGTAAATGTTTTTAAAATATAATATTTTTTTTCTTTTTAAAAGCGAATGACTTTTTTTTCAAGTTAATTTTCTCCTATTTCTTTTCTCTATATTTTTTTAATTGCATTTATTTATCATTATGTAATCTCAATTTATTGCCCTATTTTTTTGAGAATAGGCTTATTAAAAATTTCTGAGTACAAGGAATATTACTCAATATTATTCCACAGCTTCATGTTAATAGGTTTTTGTCTAACTGATTCAAAAAAATTTATAAAATAATACCGGAAACTAGTTATTTAAGAGATTTATTTACAGACGGTCTGATTAAAAACCAGTTTTCATATTTAATGGAATTAGATAAATTTATTATTCTTTTAATTATCATACTTTTTTTCCTTTTTGTTTTTTTGTAGTATTATTGGTATTGATCAATTATACAGAAATAGACCCTAAATTTGGTGCTGCCTTAGTCTGTAGTTCTTTTTGCTATCACCTTTAATTATACGATTCAAAAATAGTATTAGAACAGATGTTACTATTTTAGGTAGAAATTTATTTCCTGGTGCAACCGCCTTTCAAGTACTTGTATTTTTTTGCATTATTTTTTTACTTATTTATTGTTTATTTAATGAGTTTTTATTAAGTACTCTATTAAGTGTATTTTTTTAATCATTGGTATATCAATAGCTAGCTATTTTAAGTTTCAATATAGGCAAGAGCCTATTTTTGCCAAGTGATTTAAGTTGGTTGATGCATCCAGGTATTATGTTCGATTCGCTTGGGCCTCAATCGTATTTTTTTATGTGTTTTTAATAGTTGCAGTATTTTTTTGGGTTTGTACTTGTCTTGTAGAAAAAAATATTACTTTATGGGAGAGTATTGGAAAATTATTATCTAAGAGGAATTGTAATAATTTCTATCTTTTCCTTCTTCATTGGTATTTATAGTGTTTTTAAACAGAGAAGAGATGGTAAGGTTGATGACAGTATACCTGTAATTGGTATTTTAAACAATCAACATGATATTTCTTGGTTTGGAAATACAACGAATGCTCAAATTAAATCATTATCATATGTTTGGTTTTCTCATTTAACATCAGAAGTTATGATAAAACCAAAAGACTATAGTAAAAAGTTCTATTCAAAAAAATTGAAGAAAAATATAAAAAAGTTGCGGGTGATATAAATCTAACCAGAAAAGAGAATATAAACGAACAAACAGTCATTTATGTATTAAGTGAAAGTTTTTCTGATCCTTCGCGTATTGAGGATGTGAAAGTATCATCTAATCCAATTCCTAAAATCCAAGAAATAAAAAAACGTACGACAAGTGGTTTAATGAAATCGGATGGCTATGGAGGTGGAACTGCTAATATGGAGTTTCAAACTTTAACTGGTTTACCTATGTATAACTTATCTCCTTCCATTTCTATATTATATACACAAGTTGCTCCAGTCATGAATTACTTTCCTTCAATAAGTAATTCTTTCAATTCTAATAATCGGATTGTCATACATATAGCTAGTCCTAGTAATTATTCGCGTAATATTATTTATGGAAACCTTGACTTTGCTAAATTTATTCATTATGGTAATAAAGGAAAAGAGGGTTACAATATTGGTGGGAATTATAGTGATGAGTCCACTTACCAATTAGTACTAAAAAATATGAATAAAGATAGTCAATTCTTTTCAGTAATGACGATGCAAAATCATACACCATGGAATGAACCTAATCCAATTGATATGAATGCATCTTATCCAGGATTTTCTGATAATGCAAATAAGCAATTATCTGCATACATCAGAATGTTATATCATACTGACAATGCCACCCAAGATTTCCTAGAAAAGCTATCCAAAATCGATAAAAAGATTACAGTTGTCTTCTATGGGGATCATTTGCCTGGTTTGTATCCAGAATCTGCCTTTAAGAACTATCCAGAAGGGCAATACCAAACAGACTACTTTATTTGGAGTAATTTCGATGCTCCTAAATTAGACTATCCTTTAGTCAACTCGAGTGATTTCTCTGCTATGGTCTTTGAACAGACCAACTCTAAGGTCTCTCCATACTATGCTCTCTTGACGGAAGTATTGAAGAAAGCAAGTGTTGACAAAAAAGCCTTAGAAGGAGAAGCGTTGGAAATCGCTGAGGATCTCAAAATGGTTGAGTATGATCTGATAAGTGGTAAAGGCTACCTTTCCCAAGATTTCTTCGAGGTACCATCGGCGAAAAATTAATGGAAAGAGACCAGCTTTCATCAATCTGTCATTCAGTGATTTGATTGCTAAAATTATTAAAAATAGAACAGGCTTTCCTGTTCTATTTTTGTTGATTTTATGCTAAACTAGTAGAAGGGGGTTCCGCATATGATTAAGATTTTTGGGAAAATCCGATACCATTGGCAGCCTGATTTATCCATGCTAATTACCTATTGGTCTTTATCGGTTATACCTGTCTTTATTGGACTAGCTCTGATGTATGAGAGTTCCAGTATCCCGACGGTGGTACTCTTTTCATTCTTCCTCTTTATGGCCTTGCTGGCTGTAGGAGTTCATCGCTATTTTACGATCTACGATGATGGGATTTTACGGATTATCACGGCGAATCCATTGACTCCTATAAAAGTTCCGATTTCATCGATTGAAAAAGTGGAAGTCACAAAGAATTCCATCAAGTTGATTTTCAACGATGGATCAAGAAGTCGGACCTTCTGTATGCGTAAGTGGCCCAAAAAATACTTTATCAATGCCTTAGCCTTGAATGATTATTTCAAAGGTGAGATTGAGTTGACAGATAACTTTATCCATGTGGACTATTATCAACTCTACTATGCAGATAATGAAAAAAGCTCTTAATCTTTGATAAGAGCTCGGGTTGGACAATTTTTAACCGCTTCTTGGATAGCAGCATCGGTAGGAAATTCCTTTTCCAATCGTTTATCCTCAGAGGCGAACTTAACGATACCATTATCGTGATAGTCGAAAATGTCCGAATATGTTTGGCAAAGGCCACATGCGATACAACGTTCAGGTATTAAGGTTATTTTCATATCTATATTGTAATGATTTTTAGTGGAAAATACAAGGAGGAAGTCATGGCAAAAGAACCATGGGAAGAAGAGATTTATGATGATGGAGAAGAAACATTGAAACGAACAAACAAATTAAATGGGATAAAAGCTGATCGCTTGTTGACCATCTTGGCGATTATTTTCTTTATTATTATTGTAGCGATGGTCTGCTTCTTAGTTTACCTTTCTACAGGTGGAAGCGATAAGAAGAAACAAATGAGCGGTTTCTACAATGGTGAAACAACAGTCGTTTCATCTAGTAGTGCAGCTCCTGTAGCCAAAAGTTCAGAAGCTTCAAGTGATGACGAGTCAGGAGAAGAGACTATCACAGTTCTTGCTGGTGAAGGAGAGGCAGCGATTGCGGCACGTGCTGGAATTTCGATCGCCCAATTGGAGCAATTGAATCCATCTCACATGTCTACTGGTTCCTGGTATGCGAATCCAGGTGATGTGGTCAAAATTCGATAAAGGATAGACTATGAAACAAATTCAAATCGCAATTGATGGTCCTGCATCCAGTGGGAAATCAACTGTTGCTAAGATTATTGCTAAAAATTTAGGCTACACTTATCTCGATACAGGTGCCATGTATCGTGCAGCGACCTATTTAGCTCTTCGTCATGATCTGACTGAAGAAGATGTTGACCAGTTGGTTGATCTACTGAACCAATATCCTGTCAGCTTTGGTCGCTCTGAAGACGGCCAGCAATTAGTCTTCGTAGCTGATGTCGATGTGACCCATCCAATTCGTGACAATGAAGTGACCAACAATGTCTCTTGGGTATCTGCCTTAGCTCCTGTCCGTGAGCGCTTGGTGGCCCAGCAACAACAGATTGCTGCTCAAGGTGGAATCGTCATGGACGGTCGTGATATTGGAACGGTTGTTTTACCAAATGCTGAATTGAAGATTTTCCTAGTGGCTTCTGTAGAAGAACGTGCAGAACGCCGCTATAAGGAAAATTTGAGCAAGGGCATTGAAACAGATTTAGAAGTATTGAAAAAAGAAATTGCTGAGCGGGACTATAAAGACAGTCACCGAGAGGTTTCGCCATTAAAACCAGCAGCAGATGCCATTCATTTTGATACGACTGGTGTCGGGATTGATCAAGTGGTTGCATTTATTGAAGAAAAAGCAAAAAAAATCCTTGACAATCCATCATAAACTTGATATCATATAAAAGTTGAGAAAAGCAGAAGTGAGAACTTCTCGCCTTGCGACTAACGTTGTCTGGCCCCTACGGATCAAGTTTCAGAAATGAAATATAATCATGTAGTGCGGGTTTGCGTTAGCAAGTCCGCTCTTGTTTTTCTCTAAAATAAAAAAAGAGGTGAAAACCATAGCAAAGCAAGACTTATTCATCAATGATGAAATTCGTGTACGTGAAGTTCGCTTAATCGGTCTTGAGGGCGAACAATTGGGTATCAAACCACTTGGTGAAGCGCAAGCACTTGCGGACGACGCTAATGTGGACTTGGTTCTCATTCAACCTCAAGCTAAACCTCCTGTTGCGAAAAATTATGGACTACGGTAAGTTCAAATTTGAGTACCAGAAGAAACAAAAAGAACAACGCAAAAAAACAAAGCGTTGTGACCGTGAAAAGAAGTTCGTTTGAGCCCAGTTATTGACAAGGGTGATTTCGATACAAAAACTTCGCAATGCTCGCAAGTTCCTTGAAAAAGGGAACAAAGTGAAGGTTTCCATTCGCTTTAAGGGTCGTATGATCACCCATAAAGAGATTGGGGCAAAAGTTTTAGCCGATTTCGCTGAAGCAACTCAAGATATTGCTATCATCGAACAACGTGCTAAAATGGATGGTCGTCAAATGTTCATGCAGTTGGCACCAGCAACTGACAAGAAATAATCTGTCAGAAAGTTAAAAAAAGGAGAAAATATCATGCCAAAACAAAAAACACACCGCGCATCAGCTAAACGTTTCAAACGTACAGGTTCTGGTGGACTTAAACGTTTCCGTGCTTACACTTCTCACCGTTTCCACGGAAAAACTAAGAAACAACGTCGTCATCTTCGTAAAGCATCTATGGTGCATTCAGGAGATTTCAAACGTATCAAAGCAATGCTTACTCGCTTGAAATAATCGCGTATTTGTAAGTAAAGAATTCTAGGAAATATTGGAGGAAATATAAATGGCACGTGTTAAAGGTGGCGTTGTATCACGCAAACGTCGTAAACGTATTCTTAAATTAGCTAAAGGTTACTATGGAGCTAAACACATCTTGTTCCGTACTGCAAAAGAACAAGTAATGAACTCTTACTACTATGCATACCGTGACCGTCGTCAAAAGAAACGTGACTTCCGCAAATTGTGGATCACACGTATCAATGCGGCAGCTCGTATGAACGGACTTTCATACTCTCAATTGATGCATGGTTTGAAATTGGCTGAGATCGAAGTTAACCGTAAAATGCTTGCTGACTTGGCTGTTAACGATGCAGCAGCTTTCACAGCTCTTGCAGATGCAGCTAAAGCAAAACTTGGTAAATAATTAATAAAGAGATCCGCATGGATCTCTTTTTCTTTGAGTGAAGGAATCGGCTGTGACAGTGTCATCTTTTTTTCTTGCTGATTTCGTGCTATAATGAAAAAAATTTAGAATGTTTATGAAGGAGGACAAGACTGTGGGACATAAACGATTAGCTTGGGATGAGTATTTTGCGGCACAGGCTTTGTTAATATCGAATCGGGCAACCTGTAAGCGGGCCAAGGTGGGTGCTGTATTGGTCAAGGATCATAAGGTGGTTGCGACGGGTTACAATGGCTCTGTCTCTGGTACAGAACATTGCTTGGATCATGACTGTCTCATGGTGGAAGGGCACTGTGTCCGGACCCTCCATGCAGAGGTCAATGCGATTTTACAGGGAGCGGAACGGGGGATTCCCAAAGGTTTCACAGCCTATGTGACCCATTTCCCTTGCCTCAATTGTACCAAGCAGCTACTTCAAGTTGGTTGCAAGCGGGTTGTTTATATCCATCAATACCGCATCGATGAGTATGCCGAGTATCTCTACCGTGAAAAAGAAGTAGAGCTAGTCCATCTTCCATTGGAAGTGGTCAAAGAAGCTATTGCAGAGGCAGACTTTATTTAAGAATGGCTTGTTGTCTCACTAGCTACAATTAAAAAGAAAGCTCGTTTTTGAGTTCACGCTTCACTGATTCGTCTAGAGGAAGGAGATTGTGATGAACCGTAAAATTTGCTACCTCATTCTCTTACTAGTCCAGGTTCTTGGAGCTCTTTTTCAAGTTATGATCATATCCAGGAGCTGATGGAAGATCCTCTATCATCTGGTTGTCAATCCTTCAATTCTTTTGTGTACTTATTCAATCCTCTCTGATACAAAAATCTGGAAGAGATAGAAATGAAACATATATGCTCTCTTCTGTTCTCAGCATCTTTTGTACAAGGGTTCCTATTGCTTTGGTTTGGTACTGAAGTTGGTGATGGACTTTCTCAACTTCAACCTTAGCGTTGTCTTGATCTTGATTAATAAGGTGGAGTGGCCTCGTCTTCGACTATTTGTTTGATCCCAGGAAGGAACTGGTAACTCCAATCGTTCCATTGGTTTCCTTGGGATCGGTGTCTTCGTTGGTAGATCAGTTCTGTTGTCCTACGTGAATAATGGATCGTCAAATCTGACATTTTACTGAGGTTATTTGAAATTGGATCAAAGTCATAACATATTTGTTGTCTAGTTTTCCTCATCATTAAGAATGAAAGATTCCTATTTGTGCTCAGTTACGGCATAGTTTGTTATCTCCCTTCTGTCATGCTAGACACTGCTCGTTTTAAAGGTGACTGCTTATTCCTTTTACCATTCTATTCTTCTCTTTATCTGGTATATATGAACAGAAGGAGGATTTGCAAGCTATTTGGGACACAGTCAAGCGCCTTGTGACCAAGAAGGTACTGTATGTGGAGATGAAGAAGGCTAGCCCAGGCGGTTAAAAAAGTCAAAGCTCAAGATAAAGAAGAGACAAAATAAGGAATCTCGTCTTCAATATCGATTTGCTTTTCTTATCCAAACGATACAGCCTCCTAATGTCTTCGTCTTGATGAAAAATATCATCGCTCCTCTTATTCTGTGTTGGGGCCAATCAGGCGACAGAGGTCTGGTAGCTGAGACTTAGAGCTTTAGGCAGGAAATTTCCAGTGGATGTGACAGTTGAGCAAAGATATGTAGCGGTATGAGACCTCTGAGGCAGATTGCTGGGAACGTAAGCAAGGAAAATACATCATCTGTTCTGTCTCTTCTCTTCCAAATGAAAGCTGGTCTTGCCTGGCTTGGGCATCTTCGGACTCATCTTAACCGGCCTTATCATTTTTTATGCAACAATTGTCCATTTGATCTTATTACCATCAACATACTCAACCCTGTTCGGCGATAGAATCTCGACTTCTTTGGGCTTCAGCATATTTCTACGGGCTATCAGCTGTTTGACGCCTGCTGTGGCCACTACAGATCCTCTCTTTCTGTTTAGCCATCGATGTCCTACTAGCTACTTTCTTTTGGGTGAAACGACCAAAGGATACTAGGGAAAATAGTTTTTGACAAGAAAAAAGGCTCTATCATTGCGATAGAGTCTTTATTTGTTATTTCACTTCGCCACCTTCAACAACGAGGTCATCTGCTTTTGCAGCATCGCCGTAGGTTGGGTGAAGAGTTTTTTCATAAGCTTTGTGGAAGAAGTTTTCTTTTCCAAGCTTTTGAATGTCATCGTTAATGAAATCGAGGAGTTCTTTGTTTCCTTTTTGAACCGCTGGTGCGATAGTATCTGGATCACCAAGTGAAGTAATTCCAACTTCGTATCCTTTGTTTTCAAGGGCCCAAGCAAGGACTTCTGTGTTGTCTGTTGAGAAGGCATCGCCACGTCCATCTAGGAGAGCTTGATAGGCATCGCTGTATTGGTCATATTTTTGAAGTTTTACTTCTGGATGGTTCTTTTCAAAGTAGGTTTCAGCAGTAGTTCCCTTGGTTACGATCAAGGTTTTTCCTTCCAATTGTTTCACATCTGTGATGACCTTATCTTTAGGAGACACCACACCGAGTGAAACCTTCATGTAAGGAAGGGCGAAGTCTACTTGTTTCTTCCGCTCATCAGTTACGGTGAAGTTGGCCAATGTGATATCCACTTTATTGGAGATCAAGTATTCCGCACGGTTAGCTGCATCCACTGATACATATTTCGGTTTGACACCAAGGTCTTTAGCTAATTGGTTTCCTAGTTCGATATCGTAACCTTGGTAGGATCCATCATTATCAACATAACCAAAAGGTTTTTTGTCTCCAAAGACTGCGATACGAAGCTCGCCACTTTTCTTGATTTCTTCAATGGTACGTGCTTTAGAGCCGGTAGAAGAAGATGATGACTTGCTAGAGCCACATGCAGTGATAAAGAGCAAAGCGAGAGCGAAGGTAAAAAGAACTAAAATTGGTTTAATGAATTTCATAAAAATCTCCTTTATAGATATGAGCCAAATTGGCTAAAGTCAAATACATTTAAAAATTCTTGTGCTCGTTGGGTTTGTGGGTTGGTAAAGAAGGAGTGAGCACTTCCTTCTTCGGCAATTTTGCCCTGATCCAAGAAAATGATTCGATCGGCAATGGCTTGTGCGAACTGTAACTCGTGGGTCACCAGAATCATGGTCCGTCCTTCTTGGGCCAGGTCGTTGATGAGTTCTAAAACTTCCCGGACCATCTCAGGGTCTAGAGAGGCTGTCACTTCATCGAAGAGGATAATTTCTGGATGCATGAGGAGGGAGCGAACGATGGCTACCCGTTGCTTCTGTCCACCAGACAACTGCCTTGCGTAGCTATGTTTCTTCTCCAAGAGACCGACCCGTTCCAGTAACTCTTCTGCTTCCTTGATGACTTCCTCTTTAGCTCGTCCTTGAGCTTTTGTAGGACCAAGAATCAAGTTTTTGGAGGACGTCTAAATGAGGGAAGAGTTCATAACTTTGGAAGACCATCCCAATCTTTTGGCGGACCAGGTGGAAGTCTTTTTGGTTTCTTTGGTAATGGATTGACCATCCAAGAGGATATCGCCAGCTTGGATGCTTTTCTAAGCCATTGATACAACGAAGGAGGGTACTCTTACCACAACCAGAAGGCCCCAAGATCACCACGACCTCCCCTTTTTGAACCTTGAGGGAAAGCCCTTGGAGGATAGGAGTGTCTCCAAAGGATTTTTTTAGGTCCTTGATTTCTAAAAATGGTTTCAGACATATTAATTCCTCCAGTGGTTTTCTAACTGTCCTGCTAATTTGGAAATAGGGAAGCAGACAATAAAGTACAAGACTAAAATGGTTCCATAAATCCAAAAAGAAGCGGTTGGGATGGTCAGGCGGTTGCTATCGATGATTTGTTGGCCGACCTTGGTAACTTCTACAACCCCGATGAGGACCACTAAAGGAGGTTGTCTTAATCATACGGGTAATCAGGTTAATAGCTTGTGGAAGCAATCGTCTGAGAACCTGTGGGATGATAATGTAGCGGTATAGTTGAACCTTGCTTAATCCTAAGGCTTGTCCACTTTCAAACTGGTGTTTTGGAAGAGAAGTGATGGCCCCTCGAACCAAATCCCCCATCTCAGCCGTTCCCCAAAGGGTAAAGACGATAATGGCTGAACTTTCACCAGAAATGTTTATGTTGAAATTTCGGGCCAAACCGAAGTATACGATAAAGAGCAAGACCAACTGGGGCATGATCCGAATGAATTCCAGATAAAAGCGAGTGAGCAGACGAATGACTTTTGAATGAGAAGTCATCACGATTCCGAGTAAAGTTCCAAGGATCATGGATAGGAAGACAGAAATAATGGAAATCCCAATGGTCACGCCCAATCCTTGGAGTATCCGAAGGAGATTATTTCCCTGAAAGAGTACTTGGATTCCCGAATCCTGCATGGCGTAATCTCCTTTCTATCCAACTAAAGAGAAGTGAAATCGGTAGTAAGAGAAGCAGATAGGCAATGACCAACATGGTCAGGGCGATATCTGTCTCGTAATAGAGTCCGATCAAATCTTTTGCGACATACATGAGGTCAGCTAAAGCGACAACAGAGAATACAGAGGTCTCTTTAATCAGGAAAATGACATTGGCACTAAAGGAAGGCAGAGCCACTGCGGTCGCTTGTGGTAGGATCACATAGCGAAAGACCTGTCTAGGTGTTAGCCCAATGGAGAGACCGATTTCATGCTGAGTTTGACTGACAGCTTCTAGACCGCTTCGGAAGGACTCAGCCATATAGGAACCACCTAAAAAGATGAGACCAATCGTTGCACAGACTTCTGAAGAAAGGACGATTCCTATCCTTGGTAAGCCAAAGTAGAGGAAGAAGAGCTGAATCAAGAGCGGTGTATTTCGAGAAAGTTCGATGTAACAACCAGCTAGTTGACTTAAAAATCGGTAGACGATAATGTCGGATGATACTGACAATCAGTCCTAAAAAGAAATGAACCTAAAATTCCCCATACAGCAATGTGTAAGGTCAAGAAAAAAAGGCCTGCTGGTAGAGTGGAAAGTATTGTTCAACAATTGACCAATCCAAAAATGATTTCCTCCTCTCTAATGAGCAAGGAAAAAAGAAATGCTACCTTACTGATTAGAAAATAATACAGTCATTGTAACACGAAAAAAATCATTTGAATAATATGGATAATTTATCAAGCTGATAGATAAAATTTATCACTCATCATAGCCGATGAAATGAATCATCAAATGCGGTATAATAGGAGTAAGAAACGCCAAATAACTTAAGCTTGTAAAAGAGGAGGGATAAAGATGACAGATCAAGATCCAAAGTATCAATCAAACCAAGAGCATCAAGGTGTGCCTGAGGGGGCTGTTCAGCCATCCATGGCGGGGGAAGAGCAGAATCCCCCAAAAAATAAAGACAAAGAGGCATATGTTTTAGGAGATAGTCTCCTTTCTAACAATGAGATGAAGCCAGAAAAAAGAGTCGGAAGTACGATAGTACTATCTATTGCACTTGTTTTGAGCAACTATATACCTAGGATGGTCTCTACTCGTCGCGATCGCATTTAGAGAATGGACAATTATGCTACAACTCCATTTTCTCTGTATTATCATTGCGACCCTTCTGCTTTGGAACGGAAAAACGATGGGGAATAGAACAACTCTCTATACATCCGCAGTTTTATATTTTGTTTCGATGATTGCAGTGTATGACCCAGCTGGGGGAATATTTTTGTTTATGCCTCTTATAATAGCTATAGTGGTTTTTTTCGGAACTGTAATGTTTGAAAATGGAGAGTAATGATAGAAGATAGGGCGAAAAAACTATCTTTTTTATATAGCGAGAAAAGATGGAGGAAGCGATTACAAATTGTGGTATAATGAGAGGTAATTAATCAATTTATACTTTACTTTGAAAGTGGAGTGAAATAAATGTCTAGAAATAAATGGTATCAGGGCTCATTTATTTTATAACCTTTCTTTATATTTCGACTGTTTGGATAGCAGGTAGTGAAAATGGATCGGGTACGATTATGTTCTTCGATTAGTAAAAGAAACATACCTGGTATCCAATCGCTTCGTTGCAGTTTTTCTCATTTTGGGGAGTCACTAGGGGATCAAAGGGACAATAAAGAATAAAGAGAACTTTAGTTTAGATCGGGTAGTTCCTCTTGAAATTACTTTTACGAGATAGTAATGAATAGATGGATATGATGAGAATAGTGATAATTGTTTTAAAAGAAAACATAAATAAAAGTGATAAGAAAAGGAGAGGAGAAATGCTATGGAAAATCAGCAGAATAATTTTGAAGACAATAAAGATAGGATGAGGATCAGTGGAGATGGTTTTTATTCGGCACCTATTCAGAATTATCCAACAAGAATCAAATTTACTTCCATTCTTCTTTCAGTCGCCTTTTACTTATCCATTATCTATCTTGTATTGTTTATCTCTTACTTTGCACTTTCGGGTAATGCTTGGGGACTTTTCATATTGATTTTTCTAGGACCAAACCTATTAGGTATTGCTATTGGGGCCATTTTTCTTAGAATAGGGATGGAGAAAGGAAATAAAACGCTACTCTATACGAGTTTCGTACTTTATATACTGTCCATTATTTTAGCTTATGATCCAGACTGGGGAGTTTTCCGAATTGCACCGATAGTTTTAGCTATTCTTGTTTTAATAGGAACAATCCTAGCGAAAGAAGTTAAAGAAGTATTGAGATATTAAGAAGGGGGAAACTCTTTTAAATCAGTATTGGCTTGATCAATGATCTTATCGAGTCAAGAAACTTCTATCAACTTGTATATTTTTAAAAATGTCATTAGATGCATGGAAGAATTCAGTGAATATCACATAGAAAATCGTTAATTCCAGCTTTTTAAGAAAAGCAAAAATATTTTAGTAAAATGTCAGGAGAAAATTATGACAGATCAACAGCTAAATTGTGAAACAAACCAAGACAAAGACGCAATGCCTGAAGAATCTATTCAGCAACGAATTGGTGATCAAGGCCCAGAAAACCCTGCTCAGCCACCAATGGGTGATCAAGGCCCAGAAAACCCTGCTCAGCCACCAATGGCAGAACAAGGCCTAGAAAATCCTGCTCAGCCACCAATGATGGAACAAGGCCCAGAAAATCCTGTTCAACCACAGATGGCGGATCCAGGTCCAGAAAATCCTGCTCAGCCATCAATGGCGGAACAAGCCCCAGAAAATTCTGTTCCTAATAGGGGCCTTCTAACTCTTGTATTTTTCGTAAACATGGGCTTACTGATGCTTTTTGATAGGTAGTGCTGTGATAATGGGAGGATGGGCGATTGTCTTTTTAATCTTTTTGGGCTATTACCTTACTTGTTATATTGCTGCGACAGTCTTACTTGGTATTGGAACAAAAACGGCTAATAAGACGATGCTATTTGTTTCAGTAGCTCTCTATTTTGCCTCCATGCTTTTTGCTGGTGATCCAGCTTGGTTAGCTATTCAAATTCCATCTATGATTTCCACTATCCTTGTATTAATAGGGACCTTGCTACTGTAAGGATTAGAGTTGGATAGAGGTTTAACTAAAAAAGATATAGTTTCAAACTATATCTTTTTCTTTTTATAAAAAAAGGAATACTGGTGCAAAATCGTGATATAATAGTTAAGTTATATGGTCCCGATAAGGTGGTAGAAAGCATCTACCAGTTCTTTGTAACTCTATAACGATTATTTTTTAAGGGGGGACATTTTTATGTCAGAACGTAAATTATTCACGTCTGAATCGGTATCTGAGGGGCATCCAGATAAGATTGCAGACCAAATTTCAGATGCTATTTTGGATGCTATTTTAGAGCAAGATCCAGAAGCACACGTGGCTGCGGAAACAGCTGTTTATACTGGTTCCGTGCATGTCTTTCGGTGAGATTTCAACGACCGCTTATGTCGATATTAACCGTGTGGTTCGTGATACCATTGCAGAGATTGGTTATACCAATACTGAGTATGGATTCTCTGCTGAGACAGTAGGAGTTCACCCATCATTGGTGGAACAATCTCCTGATATCGCTCAAGGGGTTAATGAAGCCTTGGAAGTTCGTGGAAATGCAGACCAAGATCCACTTGATTTGATTGGAGCAGGAGACCAAGGTCTCATGTTTGGTTTTGCGGTGGATGAAACAGAAGAACTCATGCCATTGCCAATCTCACTCAGCCACAAGTTGGTTCGTCGTTTGGCAGAGCTTCGTAAGTCTGGTGAGATTAGCTATCTTCGTCCAGATGCCAAATCACAAGTTACTGTTGAGTATGATGAAAATGACCAGCCAGTGCGCGTGGATACAGTGGTTATTTCAACTCAACACGATCCAGAAGTGAGCAATGAACAAATCCACCAAGATGTGATTAACAAGGTCATCAAAGGAAGTGATTCCAGCTTCTTATCTGGATGATGAAACAAAATTCTTCATCAATCCAACTGGTCGTTTTCGTTATCGGAGGACCTCAAGGGGACTCAGGTTTGACAGGTCGGAAGATCATCGTTGATACCTATGGTGGTTACTCACGTCACGGTGGTGGTGCCTTCTCTGGTAAGGACGCAACTAAGGTGGACCGTTCAGCTTCTTATGCAGCTCGCTATATCGCTAAAAACATTGTTGCTGCAGGTCTTGCTAAGAAAGCAGAAGTGCAATTGGCTTATGCGATTGGGGTGGCTCACCCTGTATCTGTTCGTATCGATACTTTTCGGTACAGGGAACAGTCGCTGAAAAGCAAATTAGAAGCAGCAGCGCGTCAAATCTTTGACCTTCGTCCTGCAGGGAATTATTCAAATGTTGGATCTCAAACGTCCAATCTACCGTCAAACAGCGGCTTATGGACATATGGGACGGACGGATATCGATCTACCATGGGAACGTTTGGACAAGGTAGAAGCCTTGAAAGAAGCAGTTAACTAAGTAGATAGAAAGGAGGCTGGGACAAAAGTCCCTAGCCTCTCAATTATCTTTTGGATTGTCGAGCAAGACGCAGTGGTTGAGTGGGGCTCTACTACGCTGATTTCATCAGCTTTTACAGCCCTACTCAACTGTGCGGAGGTGGGACGACGAAATCGAATTCTAACGAATTACCGATTTCTGTCCCACTCTCTTTTATGAAAATTAAATCTACAAATGTAAACAAAATGATTGACAAAGCAAAAATGGAAGGTGTATAATAAAACTACAAATGTAAATCAATTGTTCTTGATGTGAGCTAGAAAGGTAAAAAAATGGCAAAGATTTCAAGTGCGGAATGGGAAGTCATGAGAGTTCTCTGGACCAAGGGGGAAGCGACTTCTACAGAAATAACCAAGATTCTCTCCACCAAGCAGGACTGGTCAGCTTCGACGGTGAAAACCCTCTTAGGACGATTGGCTGATAAAGGCTATTTGACAAGTCGAAGAGAAGGTCGAACCTATTTGTATCAGGCCATCCTCAATGAAGAAGAGGCAAATTTTACAGCTGTCAATGAAGTTTTTAGTAAGATCTGCTTGACCAAGCATGGTCACATATTGGAGCGATTAATCCAGCAAACCCCTATGACCGAGGAGCAAATGAAGGGGTTGCAAGACCTCCTGGCTTCGAAAGTGAGCGTGGAGCGGGTTCAATGTGATTGCCAACCTGGCCAGTGTCACTGTGCCAGTCATGTGGAGGAAGATAAATGAAAGAAGAAACTTTTGTCGTCAATGGGATGACCTGTGCATCCTGTGTGATCAATGTGGAGAAAGCTGTTAACCATCTTGAGGGTGTTGAAAAAGCGACAGTGAACCTAACCACTGAAAAAATGACGGTTGAATATCAGGGGGAACCTTTGAGTCCAGAGGCTATTTCAAAAGCAGTAGCGGACGCCGGTTATGAGGCAGTAGTATACAATCCAGATACAGCTAAGAGCCAAGAAGAGCGAGAAGGTGACAAGCTACAATTGATCCGAAAACGCCTCTTTTGGTCTTCCGTCTTCACCCTGCCTCTCTTTTATCTAGCAATGGGGCCCATGATTGGCCTACCAGCACCTGCATTTGTTTCACCTGATCGAGCACCTGTGGCTTATACTCTTGTACTTTTGGCCTTGACCATCCCTGTGATGATTTTGGGACGAGCCTTTTATCGAAATGGCTTCCGAACCCTTCTAAAAGGCCATCCCAATATGGATGCTTTGGTAGCTTTAGCGACTAGTGCAGCCTTTCTTTATAGTCTTTATGGGACTTATCACATTTTGCTTGGCCACCACCATCACGTGCACCAGCTTTATTTTGAATCTGTAGCCGTGATTTTGACCTTGATTACTTTGGGTAAGTATTTTGAAACATTATCAAAAGGGCGTACTTCTCAAGCTATCAAAAAGCTCATGCATCTGGCGGCTAAAGAGGCAACGGTCCTACGTGATGGAAAGGAAGTGGAACTACCTGTAGAAGACTTGGTCATTGGAGATCAGATCCTGGTCAAACCAGGTGAAAAAATAGCCGTTGATGGTCAAGTGGTTTCCGGACAATCAGCCATTGATGAAAGCATGCTGACGGGTGAATCTATCCCCATCCAAAAAACTGAAGGCAGTCAAGTTTACGCAGGTTCCATTAATGGACAAGGTAGTTTGGTTTATCGGGCTGAGAAAGTTGGTCGGGATACCTTACTAGCACAAATCATTCAGCTGGTGGAAGATGCCCAACAAACCAAAGCACCGATTGCCAAGATTGCGGATCAAGTGGCAGGGGTCTTTGTCCCTGTAGTCATGGGGATTGCCCTCTTATCAGGCCTCTTTTGGTACTTTATCATGGGTGAAACTTTCACCTTTGCTATGACGGTTACGATCAGTGTCTTGGTCATTGCCTGTCCATGTGCCCTAGGCTTGGCGACTCCGACAGCCATTATGGTGGGCACAGGCTTAGGGGCAGAGCATGGAATCCTCTACAAGAGAGGGGATGTCCTTGAGTTAGCTCACCAAGCGCAAGTCTTGGTCTTTGATAAAACGGGGACCATCACTCAAGGTAAACCTCAGTTGTCTTCTTCCTATACCTATGGTCAAACGAACCATGCCTTACAAGTCCTAGCTTCTCTGGAAGCCAAGTCCGAACATCCATTGGGACAAGCTATTTTGGATGCTGCGAAAGAAGAGCATATAGACTTATTAGAGATGGAAAACTTCTCTAGTCTAACAGGAAGGGGCCTCACTGCTAACTATGGTGGGAAGGTTTATCTGGCTGGGAATCAAACGCTCATGGATGAGGAAGGGATCGATATTCATCTTGCCAAGGCTGACTTGGAAGACTTAACTCAGGATGGGCAAACCCCGATTTTCTTAGCTGAAAATGGACAACTCATGGCCCTTTTTGGGGTAGCAGACCGGATCAAGGAAGATAGTTTAGAAATGGTTGCTAGCCTAGAAAAAATGGGCAAGAAGGTCATCATGCTGACTGGGGATAATGAACGGACCGCTAAGGCTATTGCCAAGAAGGCTGGAATCCAGCAGGTCATTAGTCAAGTCCTTCCTCAAGAAAAATCACGGGTGATCCAAGATTTGCAAGCAGAAGGCAAGTCTGTGATCATGGTGGGAGATGGAATCAACGATGCACCAGCTCTTGCAACTGCGGATATCGGGATTGCCATGGGATCTGGGACAGATATCGCCATGGAAAGTGCCGATATCGTCGTCATGAAACCGCAATTGATGGATGTTGTCCGAGCCTTGGAAATTAGTCGTTACACGATTAAGACCATCAAGGAAACTTGTTCTGGGCCTTTATCTACAATGTTTTAGCCATTCCGGTGGCGATGGGCCTTCTCTATCTCTTTGGTGGCCCGCTCTTAAACCCGATGTTAGCAGGTCTAGCCATGAGTTTTAGTTCAGTATCGGTTGTACTGAATGCTCTAAGATTAAAGAGAAAAAAATTGTAAGAACTAGGAGAAAAGTTACCTCCTCGAGTAAAAGAAAGGAAAATAATTATGTCAAAAACATACGAAATTACTGGAATGAAATGCCAAGGTTGTGCCAATGCTGTCACTGAAAAATTATCCGCAGTAAAAGGTGTGGAAGAAGTAAGAGTCGATTTAGAGAAAGAACAAGTAACCATTGAAGGGAAACCTTGGAAATGGTCTTTGAGACGAGCTTTAAAAGGCAGTAAATATGAATTAGGAAATGAAGTGAAATAAAGTCAGAAAAAGGCGGTCCGAAAAGGGCTGCCTTTTTAAAAAAACAACAAGAGAACACATAAATAAATTAGGTTTGCAAGCAAAAATATAAAAAAATAGTAAAACATATAGTTGAGGTTTTCTAAGGATTGGATTGACCGATCAAAAGATAAGAAGTAGTGGAAAATGAAGCGTTTTTATGATATAATAGATGCGGTAATTTTTTTACCGAATGATTGAAAGAGCTTATACAAATTTACATGAAAAAAATTATAATTAATGGTGGTCGCCCTTTAAAAGGTGAGGTGACCATTAGTGGTGCAAAAAATAGTGTGGTGGCCCTCATTCCAGCAACTATTTTAGCAGACGAAATTGTGACCCTTGATGGTGTTCCAGATATTTCAGATGTGGCTAGCTTGATTGACATTATGACCCTCATGGGGGCAAAGGTGGAGCGAGATGGGGAGACTCTTATTATCGATCCACGTGGTGTACAAGATATGCCAATGCCATTTGGAAAGATCAACAGTCTTCGCGCTTCTTACTATTTCTACGGAAGTCTTTTGGGACGTTATGGCCAGGCAACTGTCGGGTCTACCAGGTGGATGTGATTTAGGTCCACGCCCCATTGATCTGCATTTAAAAGCCTTTGAGGCGATGGGTGCTAAGATGACCATGGATGGTTCTAGTATGAACCTTTCCACAAATGGGAAGCGTCTTCGTGGTGCAGCTATCTATATGGATACGGTTAGCGTTGGAGCAACTATTAATACCATTCTAGCGGCTGTTAAAGCGGAAGGTCGTACCGTTATTGAAAACGCTGCTCGTGAACCTGAGATCATTGACGTCGTGACCCTTCTCAATAATATGGGAGCACACATTCGTGGTGCGGGTACAGATATCATTACCATTGAAGGAGTAGACTATCTCCACGGGACGCGTCACCAAGTGATCCCCGATCGCATCGAAGCAGGGACCTATATCGCCCTTGCTGCAGCTGTTGGAGAAGGGATTCAAATCAACAATGTCCTTTATGAACACTTGGAAAGCTTTATCGCTAAGCTGGAAGAAATGGGTGTTCGGATGACCATTTCTGAGGATAGTGTGTTTGTTGAAAAGCAAGAAAATCTGAAAGCTGTTCACATTAAAACCTCTCCTTACCCTGGATTTGCAACTGATTTGCAACAACCCTTGACTCCATTTGCTCTTGACAGCTAATGGAAAGGGAAGCATCGTAGATACCATTTATCAAAAGCGGGTCAACCATGTGGCTGAACTGATGCGCATGGGAGCGACCATTGAAACAGTTGGTGATCGCATTGTTTACCAAGGACCAAACCAATTAACAGGAGCTCCAGTTAAGGCGACAGACCTGCGTGCAGGGAGCTGCCTTGGTGATTGCCGGTTTGATGGCTCAGGGTAGAACGGAGATTACCAATATTGAGTTTATCCTTCGTGGCTATTCGCATATTATTGAAAAATTGCAACAATTGGGAGCTGACATCGAGCTGATTGATGAAGCATAACGAACGATTTTTATGAACATTTGGACGCAACTAGCAGCATTTTCATGTTTTGAAACAGAGCGCCTCTTCTTGAGGCCCTTTCTATATAGTGATGCCGCTGACTTTTATACCATATCCTCCAATCCAGAGAATTTGCCTTTTATTTTCCCAGCACAAACGTCCCTAGAGGAATGCCAGTATGTCTTGGCCAATTATTTTCTAAAGAATCCTTTGGGAATATGGGCGATTTGTGACAAGGGAACAGACCGTGTGATTGGATCGATTAAGTTTGAAAAGTTGGATGAAATTAAGAAAGAAGCAGAACTTGGTTATTTCTTACACAAGGACTATTGGGGTCAAGGCCTCATGACAGAGGTTGTCAAAGAGATTACCTTCTTGTCCTTTCAGGAATTTCATCTCAAACAAGTCCGAATCATTACCCATGTTGAAAATATAGCCAGTCAACAGGTGGCTTTACATGCCGGTTATAGTTTGAAACGGCAATTCAAGGGGAGTGACCGCTATACCCGAAAGATGCGGGATTATTACGAGTTCTGCATAGATAGAGGAGATCTCAATGAGTAAACACCAAGCGATCTTAGATTATTTGGAGAAACTACCCATTGGCAAACGTGTCAGTGTGAGAAGTATCTCGAATTATTTGCAGGTGAGTGATGGGACCGCCTATCGGGCCATTAAAGAAGCTGAAAATCGTGGAATTGTTGAAACGAGACCTCGTAGTGGGACAGTTCGTGTCAAGTCCAAAAAGGCAGTCCTAGAACATCTGACTTTCCGAGAGATTGTAGAAATTACCGGTTCGGAAGTCTTGGCAGGAAAAGAAGGGCTAGAACGAGAGTTCAACAAGTTTTATATCGGGGCCATGACAGAAGAGCATATTTTAGATTATGTCTCTGAAGGTGGACTCCTCATTGTGGGAGACCGGACCAATATCCAGCGTCTGGCCCTCCAACACGACAATGCTGTTCTTGTAACCGGTGGCTTTGACGTCGATCCTTCTATTTTGGAACTGGGTCGCAGTGGTCAAACTCCTATCTTACGTACCAAGCATGATACCTATACCGTGGCGACCATGATCAACCGTGCTCTCGCCAACATGCAAATTAAAACAGATATTTTAACGGTCGAACAAGTCTATTCGCCCATGCATGAATACGGTTTTTTACGGGAAACAGATACCGTACGAGACTATTTAGACTTTGGTAAGAAAGAGCCGGTTTAGTCGTTTTCCTGTCGTCAATCAGCACCAGATGGTTGTTGGAGTGGTGACCATGCGAGATGCCGGAGACAAGACACCCCAGACAACTCTGGACAAGGTCATGTCCCGTAGCGTTTTTACGACAAACCTATCCTCTAGTATCGCCAATGTCAGTCAACGCATGATTGCAGAAGATTTTGAGATGATCCCTGTTATTCGCAGCAATCAGACCCTATTAGGGGTTATTACTCGTCGTGCGGTCATGGACCGGATGAGCAAGGAGCAATTGTCGGGCTTGCCAACCTTTAGTGAACAAATCAGTCAAAAAGTAGTTCTTCAAGCCAATCATTTTGAATTGACGGTTGAACCGAGTATGTTAGAAAAGAGTGGTGTTCTCTCGAATGGCGTTCTCACTGAAGTTCTAACAACAGTCACTCGCCAGCTCATGATGAATTCTGGAAAAAATTTAATTATCGAACAGCTCTTGGTCTATTACCTCCAAGCTGTTCAAGTGGACGATACCTTGCGGATTGAAACGCGTATTGTTCGCCAGACTAGACGATCGGCTATTATAGATTTTGATTTGTACTTGAATCTGCAGTTAGTTACGAAGGCCACCGTCACTTTGAAAATTAATTAGAATGGAAGTAGGAAATAGATGATTACATTGAAATCACAGCGTGAAATCGAAGCCATGGACCGTGCAGGAGACTTTCTTGCTAGTATCCATATTGGCCTTCGGGATTTGATCAAACCAGGTCTCGATCTGTGGGAAGTAGAAGAGTATGTTCGACGTCGCTGTAAAGAAGCCAATGTCTTGCCCCTTCAGATTGGTGTAGAAGGAAGCTTGATGGACTATCCCTATGCGACATGTTGTGGGATCAATGATGAGGTAGCTCACGCCTTTCCTCGCCACTATGTCTTAAAAGACGGTGATCTCTTAAAGGTGGATATGGTCTTGTCTGAACCCTTAGAGAAGTCTGTTGTTGATGTCTCAAAATTAGACTTTGATAATGTCGCACAGGTGAAAGTATACAGAAAACTACTCTGGTGGTTTGGCTGATTCTTGTTGGGCCTATGCAGTTGGGAATGTTTCCCAAGAGGTCAAAGATCTCATGGATGTCACCAAGGAATGTCTCTATAGGGGATTGAACAAGCGGTTGTCGGAAATCGTCTGGGTGATATTGGAGCAGCCGATTCAAGAATATGCTGAAAGCAAAGGCTATGGTGTAGTACGCGATTTGGTCGGTCACGGTGTAGGACCAACTATGCATGAAGAACCAATGGTGCCTCATTACGGACGTGCAGGACGTGGCTTGCGCTTACGTGAAGGGATGGTACTCACCATTGAACCAATGATTAATACCGGAACTTGGGAAATCGATACCGATATGAAGACAGGTTGGGCCCACAAAACCCTTGACGGTGGACTTTCTTGTCAGTACGAACATCAGTTTGTTATTACTAAAGATGGACCGGTTATTTTGACCAGTCAAGGCGAAGAAGGAACCTATTAAAACAAGTAGAGAGGAAAGAATGGAGCTGAAGATAAATAACGGTTTCGCTCTTTTCTCTTTTTATGACTTTGTTTAGGGGAGGATAGATATGAAAAAGTTTCTAAAATGGCTAGGCCAACGACCGTTTATTAAGGGGTTCTTGCGCTTTTATATGGCCTCTGAATCGGACATCACAAGTATAGCAGTGGCCTATTATTTATTGATTTCCATTCTCCCTTTATTGTTGATTGCAGCCAATATTCTCCCTTACTTTCAGATTCGTCCAACTCAGATTTTGCTGACCTTGCGTGAAGTATTACCTGCCTCCATGTACCGCATTGTCTTGCAAGTGATTTCATCAGTGCTTACTAAGCCGTCTACTGGTTTGCTTAGTTTCTCCATCATTTCGGCTTTATGGGTCTCCTCACAGTGTATCGCTTACCTGCAGAGAGCCTTCAATAAAAGTTATGGAGTGGAGAAGGAGAGGGGGATTATCTGGGCGAGAATCTTCAGTATTTTGATTAGTTTTGCTCTGCAAGGTCTGTTCGGTCTATCTCTGGTTTTGACCATGTTTGGCCGGATGATTATTCGTTCCGTCTATGAGATTTTTCAAGTTTGATGAAAGTATCTACCTTCGCCTCTTAAATATTTCAGGACCTTCGGTTTACTTCCTGCTCTTTTTAACCTTGCTCTTGCTCTATTACACTCTACCCAATATCAAAATTCCTAAGTTTCGCTATGTCTTTCCGGGAGCCATCTTTGTGACAGCAGTCCTTTATTTGACCTTGAATATTTTCTGGGAAATATGTCGACCACTACATCACGAGTTTCTTAGATGCTCGTTTCTTCGGGTCAGTCCTTTTAGCGGTAATTATGTTCTGGTTTATCCTGGTAGCTAAAGTATTGATTATTGGCTGTATCTTAAATGCTAGTATTCAATATGCGATTGAAGCGAGATTTGAAACAAAAGATGGGGATGTGGTAGCCAAGTACAAGTCTTCTCAAGTAGCTTTTCACCAAAAAGAAGCGTCACTCAAGCGTCGTTTCCATCTTAAAAACTTGAGAAAAAATCAGGACTGATGTTAAAGAATAAAATAGGAACAAGCCGGTTTTCAGCCGGCTTTTTTGTGGTTGTTATTTTTGTTGCATTTGCAATAAAAATGTGATATAATCATTCATAAAGGAAAGGAGGAGCAGATGAAGGTTCTAAGAGAGATTGGCATCATAGCCCGAGCCTTAGATTCGATTGCCAATATTGAGTTCCGAGATTTGGAACTGGCAAGAGGCCAATACTTATATTTAGTACGGATCGGAGAACAACCAGGCATCATTCAAGAGGAGTTATCCGATTTATTAAAAGTGGATCGCTCAACAGTAGCCCGCTCTGTTAAAAAATTAGCTGATAAAGGTTTCATCCGAGAATTAACTGATCCTTCAAATCAAAGATAAAAAAATGGATCCTAACGGAAAAGGGACAAAAGCTTTATCCTTTTATCCTTGCTGAGCATGCTTATTCTGAGAAAGACTGCTTTAAAAGGTTTTTCAAAGGCAGAAATCCTTCAATTAGAAGAATGGCTTGCTAAAATGAGAGAAAACGTAGCAGCGGATTGGGAGCTAGTGAAAAAAGGTCAAAAAAGAAACTATAGTGAGGAAAAGAAATGAAATTTACAGTAGATCAAGAGTTTTGGGACTTTGTTTCCCAAGCACAAGTAGTGGTGATGACAGTAGAAGGTATCGACAATCATGTTGACGAGAGCAAGGATCCTTATTTTAAGGATCTGCTCGACAAGGGAGTTGCACGATCAAAAGTCTTCATTGATGAAGAGCAGTTCACTGCTAGTCCAGTCGTACAAGAATGGCGTCAGGCTTTTACCAAATTTAAGACCAAAAAAGGAGCTCGTTCTTCCATTGAAGCCTTATTGAAACGTGTGTCGCAAGGACGGGAGTTTTATCCCATTAATCCTTTGGTTGATCTCTACAATAGTGTATCTCTTGCTTATGCTATCCCCTGTGGTGGTGAAGATATGGAAAAGTTAGCTGGAGGATTATCTCTTGGAAAAGCCAAGGGGGGAGAGCCATTCTTCCCGCTAGGAGCGGAGGAGGATGCTCCAGCTTTGCCGGAAGAGATTATCTATTATGATCAAGAGGAGCTGTTTGCCGTTGTTTAAACTGGCGGGAAGCCCAAAGGACCATGCTGACAGAAGAAACGCGACAGGCTATTCTTGTGATGGAGGCAGTGACTGAAGAGCAAGCAGAACGGGCCAAAGAAGCGATGGACGAATTAAAAGGCTTGGTCAAGGACTATTTTGGTGTGGAAGGAAAGATTGCATATTTGAGCGCCCAAGTATCTAGTCTAGAAGTATAAAAAAATACCGTCAGAGACCATAAGAGTTCTGACGGTTTTTTTCTAGTTATTATGAGATGTCACTTCTTATTTCGGAAGACAAATAGTTTACTGAAAACATAGTTCAAAATGACAATCATAAATTGGGCGGCAAAGGTTTCGATGGTATTGATAGCCGTCCGATTCATATTAACGAACTGACCAATGATTTGTGGATACTGGGTCACAAAGATGGTAGTCATCAGGAGGTCCAGCACCAGTGTCCCCATTCTAGCAAAAGAGAAGACAATTAACCGTTTCAACCAGCCTTTTCTTTCTTGTTTAAAGACAATGGTATCGTTGGTAGCAAAGGCAAAAAGTATTCCTGCAATATTTCCAATCAAGGTAGCTAGTTGTTCCTGGTCTGTCAGTTGGAAAACAATCAGCCGAGTAGCAACAGAAACAATCGTTGTAGCAACACCAAAAATCAGGTAGGCTAAAATTTCATTATCAAAGATTCGATGGACTAGTTTTTTCATACAATTAGTCTATCATAATTCCCTTATTTGTGCTATACTTATAAAGTTGATTTGTTGAATGCAACTCGTTCAGATGAGCTTCATCGGCAAAGATCAACCCTTGGTGCTTAGCTTCTTTCACCAAGCATATTAGACGCGGTAAAACCGCTAAAGGAGAAAACGATGAAAAACTATACTGTTCGTGACTTGGCACAGATTGCCCTAGTTGCAGCTCTCTATGTGGCCTTGACCATTACGCCCCCGTTGAATGCCATCGGAAGCAACGAGATCCAATTCCGTGTTTCTGAAATGCTCAACTTCATGGCTTTCTACAATCGGAAATACATTTGGTCTGTTACCATTGGGTGTATGATTTCTAACTTCATGAGTTATGGAATTGTCGATTTGATCGTTGGTGGTGGATCTACCTTGGTCTTCGTAACACTTGGGGTTTACCTATTTAAACGATTTGAAAAGGAAGAGCTCTTTAATGGATGGATTCGCAAGGATCATTTCTTATTTTCAATTTTCTTTGCCCTCTCTATGTTTACGATTGCCTTAGAATTGCATATTATAAACGAAACACCATTCTTCTTGAATTGGTTGACTACTGGTTTGGGTGAATTTGCTTCTCTGATTGTCGGAGCTGATTTCTGATCAAAACGAATTTCAAAATCATATTGATTTAACTCAATAAATTAAGAGTCTGAAGCCTTGCTTCAGGCTTTTTTTGCTAATTGAAGTAGGATTTCGGACGGGTAGTAAAAAAATGCTTTTTTTCTAGTGGGAAGTAGTCAGACAGGGCCACAGTAAAAGCGTTTTTTTATGGTAAAAATAGAAGTATGGAAACCAGAATAAAAGAGTTAGTAAACTCTACTCAAACCAAATATGCGGAAGAATATTATACCAAAAGATGCTCCCTTCGGTATCTGATCAAGAATATGATCGTCTATACCGAGAACTTGTAGAATTAGAAGAAGCTCATCCAGAATTGGTCCAACCCAATAGTCCAACTCATCGGGTCGGAGGAACCATTCTCAAAGGATTTGAAAAATACCAGCATACTTACCCGCTTTATAGCTTGCAGGACGCCTTTTCTTATGAAGAATTGGTGGCCTTTGACCAACGGGTTCGAAAGGAATTTCCATCTGTCACCTATGTATGTGAGTTAAAAATAGATGGTCTATCTATTTCACTTTCTTATGTGGATGGCGTCCTCGAAACTGGTGCTACGCGGGGGGATGGGAGTGTTGGAGAAAATATTACCGAGAACCTCAAGCGAGTTCGCGATATTCCTCTAGTTTTACCGGAACCTCTTACATTAACCGTTCGCGGAGAATGTTACATGCCCCGTGCGTCTTTTGATGCTGTAAATTTGTCCCGTCAAGAAAATGGGGAAGCAGAGTTTGCGAATCCTCGAAATGCTGCAGCCGGTACTCTAAGACAGTTGGATACGAAGATTGTTACGGAGCGCAAGCTCGCGACCTTCCTCTATCAGGAAGCTAGTCCTACTGACCAAGCGACCCAAGAGAAGGTATTAGCCAAATTAAACGGACTCGGTTTTGTCGTCAATCCTCATCACAAGATAGCGACTAGTATCGAGCAAGTTTGGACCTATATTCAAGAAGTGGCAGCCATGCGAGACCAGCTTCCTTATGATATCGACGGGGTCGTGATTAAAGTAAATGATCTAGCTGTTCAAGAAGAACTTGGTTTTACCGTCAAGGCTCCCAAATGGGCAGTGGCTTACAAATTCCCAGCTGAGGAGAAGGAAGCAAAACTCTTGTCAGTTGATTGGACTGTCGGTCGGACAGGAGTGGTGACACCAACGGCTAATTTGACTCCCGTTCAGCTGGCAGGGACGACTGTTAGTCGTGCTACTCTCCATAATGTGGATTACATTGCTGAGAAAGATATCCGCAAGGACGATACGGTTATTGTTTATAAGGCCGGGGACATTATCCCCGCTGTCTTGCGTGTTGTCATGGATAAGCGCATATCGGAAGAGAGATTAGAGATTCCGTGTCACTGTCCGAGTTGCGAGAGCGAGCTCCTTCATTTTGAAGATGAAGTGGCCTTGCGTTGTATCAATCCTCGCTGTCCGGCTCAAATAAAAGAAGGACTCGCTCACTTTGCCAGCCGTGATGCCATGAACATTACAGGCTTGGGGCCAGCAGTGGTCGAAAAACTGTTTGCTAAAGAACTGGTTCAAGATGTAGCAGGTATTTATCGGCTAACCGTCGATGACCTCTTGCAATTGGATGGTTTTAAAGAAAAATCTGCCCAAAAATTAGTAGATGCGATCCAGACATCGAAGGGAAATTCTGCTGAAAAACTATTGTTTGGTCTGGGAATTCGTCATGTGGGAAGTAAGGCTAGCCAGCTCTTGCTCCAGGAATTCCATTCCATTCCAGCTATAGCAGATGCAAAGGTTGAAAAGATTGCGGCGATAGACAGTTTAGGAATGGTGGTTGCTGAAAGTCTTAAGCGTTATTTTGCCCAGGAAGGCTCTCAACTTCTTTTAGAAGAGCTTAAGGATGCTGGGGTAAACTTAGATTACCTTGGACAAAAGGTTGCAGCAGATGCTCCTTTGTCCGGTAAAACAGTTGTCTTAACTGGTAAACTGGAACGTCTGACACGTTCGGAAGCCAAGGCTAAATTAGAAGCCTTAGGGGCTAAAGTCACAGGTTCCGTGTCCAAAAAAACTGACCTATTAGTAGCAGGTAGCGATGCGGGAAGTAAATTAAGCAAAGCGCAGGAATTATCAATTGAAATACAGGATGAAGCCTGGCTTGAAAGATTATAGAGGCATGTATGGAAAATAAGATTAAAAAAGCACGAGTGATATATAATCCGACCTCTGGTCAGGAAATCATTAAAAAGAATATCGCAGAAGTTTTGGATGTGTTAGAGGATGTTGGCTATGAAACAAGTGCCTATCAGACCACTCCAGAGCCCCTTTCAGCTCAATTAGAAGCAGAACGAGCTGCAAAAGCTGGTTTTGATTTGATAATTGCTGCTGGAGGAGATGGGACTATTAATGAGGTTGTCAATGGGGTTGCTAGCTTGCAACACCGTCCAAAGATGGCTTTTATTCCAACTGGAACAACCAACGATTATGCTCGTGCACTGAAGATTCCAATGGGAGACCCAGTCGCAGCTGCACGGATCATTGAGAAGAATCAAACTATTCAAATGGACATTGGCCGTGCTTACAGAAGTAAATATTTTATCAATATTGCTGCAGCAGGAACCTTGTCCGAATTAACCTTTAGCGTTCCAAGTGAAGTGAAATCACGCTATGGCTACTTTGCTTATGTGGCCGAAGCTGTGAAAAAATTTCCTAAATAAAACCCGCAAGGTACGGATTGAACACGACAATGGGGTCTATGTTGGACCAGTTTCTCTTGTTTTCGTAGCATTGACCAATTCAATCGGTGGCTTTGAAAGTGTGGCACCAGATGCTAAACTTGATGATGGGAACTTTACCTTGATCTTAGTCAAAACAGCTAAATTATTTGAAATGCTGTCTCTCATTATGCAAGCTGTAAATGGTGGGAAACACGTTAATGATTCAAATATTGAATACCTCAAAACCTCTAAATTAAAAATTGAAGTTTTGGATCAGAAAGATGAGTTCAAGATTAATTTAGATGGCGAATACGGCGGAGATACACCGGTAGAACTGGAAGTTTTCCACAATCACTTAGAATTTTTTGCCAACATCGATGAAATTAATGACGATGCTCTGGTCCGTTCAGAATATAAATCAGAAGAATAATGGAGAATCATTGCTGAGAGTGGGTAATGCCAGTTTCTTCATACATAGTTAATTAGGAAATAGGAAATACAATACGATGCATCAGTATCAAGTAAAAATCCACTACCATCATCCCGTAGGTGATTATTTTGCCCGTGATATGTGGAAGTGGCATGAAGGAGTATGGGGAGAGGAAGTCTCTTTCTCCAAGCTCGATTATTTTGGAGTTGAGGGGCTCCTAGTTTATAACTGTGAGACACCTCAACACATTGGCCATGTCATCATCAAGGAAGGAAACTGGCTTAGTCAGTCGGATGAATACCATATTGAGCTTTTACCAGAAGGGAAAGTGCGGGAAGTCTGGTTGATTCAAGGAGATGACACCGTTTATTATTCCTTGCAGGCTGCAATGACCAGTCATGAATACAGCCGTCGGAAGCCACACGCTTTTGATATGGCGACCCATTACCAGGAATTTGATGCCAAATGGGGCTATCAGGGTTGGTTGGGATATCGCCAGCAAGATGATGATTACCGCTTTAAACTTTGGGCGCCTACTGCCAATAAAGTAGACCTTCTCATCTATGATTCTGTAGCCAATGACAGCAAGGTCTGGAAGATTGTCCCAATGGTTCGTGGTCAGAGAGAATCTAGCGACCATGTTCGCAATAACTGTGGTGTCTGGTATGCGGATGTCATGGGAAACCTCAGTGGACTAGCCTATCAGTATAAGGTTTATTTTGATTACCATACAGAGATTGCGCGTGATCCTTATACGATCGCTACCAGTGAAAATGGGAAAAAAATCTGCCATTCTTTCTCATCAGGATTGCATCTTCCCTGCCTTTCAGTCAGAAAGCTTATGAAAAGGCTGACTGGCGTCTGGATAATCCTTGTCAGGCGGTTGTCTATGAAATGCATGTCCGGGATTTGACCATCTCTCCGACTTCCGGGGTGGATGATGCCTATCGAGGAACCTACCGAGGAGCTCACCAGACTGGGACGAAGAACGCCCAAGGAGATGCCACAGCCTTTGACTATATCAAGGAATTAGGGGTCAATGTGGTCCAACTGCAACCAGTGACCGACCGCTATAAGACCTATGATGAAGACGGGAATGTCCTCTACAATTGGGGCTACGACGTGCAGAATTACTCTGCTCCAGAGACTAGTTACTCGACCAAACCTCACGATCCTAAGACCACCATGCGTGAGTTAAAAGAAATGATACACGCCTATCATGAAGCGGGTATTTCGGTAGTCATGGATGTGGTCTATAATCATATCTATTCGACAGAAGATGGAGCTTTCCAAACAACCGTTCCTGATTATTACTACCGGATGAATCCAAATGGATCCTTCCAAAATGGTACAGGAGTTGGGAATGAGACGGCCAGTGAGCATGAGATGTACCGCAAATTCATGATTGATTCCTTGACGTATTGGGTAAAAGAATATAAGATTGACGGTTTCCGCTTTGACTTAATGGGGATTCACGATGTGGATACTATGAATGAAATCCGTGAAGCCATGGACGCAATTGATCCACGGATTCTCCTTTATGGAGAAGGTTGGGATATGGGGACAGGATTGGCTCCGGAAGATAAGGCCAAAAAGGACAATGCTTATCAAATGGCCCAAGTCGGTTTCTTTAATGATACCTCTCGAGATGCCATTAAGGGAGCTGAGGTATTTGGTTCCATCAAACGTGGCTATGTTAGTCGCAAGTCTACAGAAGATATCATTGCGCGCTCCGTACTTGGAAGTGCAGAGTTGGGATCCTTCCTAACGCCAAGTCAGGTCCTCAACTATGTAGAAGCCCATGACAACTACAACCTCTACGATTTACTTTCTTATGTCCATCCAAATGATTCTCAGGAAAAAATTAAGAAGCAGGTAGAAATGGCGACAGCCATGAATCTCCTCTTCCAAGGGATGGCCTTTATGCAGGTTGGACAAGAGTTCCTACGAACCAAACTAGTTGCAACGGGCGAAGATGGAGAAGTGACACCTCAAGATCGAGAACGGGCCATGAATTCCTATAATGCGCCAGATGCTGTCAACCAAGTCGATTGGGATTTAGTATCTGTCAATAAGGATACAATCGAATATGTGCGTCAAATCATTCATTTGAAGAAGACCCTACCTGCCTTGTCCCTCGAATCTTATGAGGAGATATATCAACATGTCTTTGTACATACTGCCGATATGGGTAGTGGTGTTGTGGTCTTTGAATTGACCTGGGATAAACACTATTATGTTATCTTTAACACCAGTGGACTACCATTCTATCTCCAGAACGCAAATCATCTTGAGCTCCTTGTTGGAAATAGCCGGAACAAACGTCCATTCTATGTAGAGAATTTAACAGCATCCATATTTGAATGGAAGAAATAAATAAAAAAATGAGGCTGGGACAAAAGTCCTAGCCTCTCAATTGTCTTTGGATTGTCGAGCAAGACGCAGTGGTTGAGTGGGCTCTACTACGCTGATTTCATCAGCTTTTACAGCCCTACTCAACTGTGCGGAGGTGGGACGACGAAATCGAATTCTAACGAATTACCGATTTCTGTCCCACTCTCATTTTTTTTCTGATGAAGATGAGCTAGAACTACTTGAGCTGGAATCTTCACTTGAAGAAGATGAACTGAACTGTTCAGGGTGGAGTTCCTTATAGCTTGGCGCTTTGAAGAGATCCACTGTTGACTGATTGCCTTTTTGGCTATAGAGGCTGGTTGAGGCATCCCCTTTTTCTTTTTCAATTTTCTTCAATGCTTTCATCGAGTTATTGTAGGAGTAGTCATCCGGGTTGACTTTACCAAGATCATTTCCTGTATAGAATCGTAAGAGGTCTCCTGTTTGGATACTATCACTAATCTTGAGTTGTAGATTCGCTGCCTCACGGATTTTATCCAGTTGCTCTTTCGTTGATTCGTCAGGATTGGTGATTTCTTCACCAGTCTTGGTGTAATAGGTCCGGCCACTGTAACTTGTATACTCAGGAGTCACAAGTAGTTAGCAGAACGGAAAGCTACGATTTGGCTATGATTTGGAGATAACAAGTCTTGACCAACTTGAAGGAAGTTCTTAGAATCAATTCCTAACAAGTGTTCTAATGTTGGAAGCATATCAATCTCTCCACCATAGGTCTCAATCACTTTCCCCTTGTCCATACCAGGAATGACCACCATATACGGTACGCGTTGCAACATGGCATTGTCATAACTAGACCAAGTTTCAGAGTTCTTATCTAGCAAAGGAGCCAGAGCTGGATTTCGAGAATTAGAAATACCGTAGTGGTCCCCGTACAGAACAATAATGGAGTTCTCATAAAGACCAGAAGCTTTGAGATAATCGAAGAAGGCCTTGATGGAAGCATCCAAGTAGTTGGCTGTTGCAAAATAGCCATTAATGGTTTCATCTTGCGTCTCTGCAAGAGGGAAGCCAATTTCGTCACCAATCAGACTCGTCGTATAAGGATAGTGGTTGGAAACGGTAATGAACTTAGTATAAAACGGTTGTTGCATGTGTTCCAAGTACTTGATGGAATCCTTCAACATGATCTTATCATTAAGTCCATACTGGAAGGAGTTTGTATCATCTTGCTTGGTAAAATAGGAGGCATCAAAGAAGTAATGGTAGCCCCATTGTTTGTAGGCTGTATTACGGTTCCAGAAGCTTCCGGCATTTCCGTGGAAAACTGAACTGGATTGGTAGCCATTCTTAGAAAGAATGAAAGGAGCTGCTTGCTGGGTATTGGTCCCACCGTAGTTCACCATAAAGGAACCTTGGTTCAAACCGAACAAGCCAGTCTCAATCATGGTTTCTGCATCCGATGTTTTACCAGCTTTTACCTGGTTGAAGACATTGGCAAATGCAAAGGTTTCGTTTGAATGGTAGAGCGAGTTGATAAAAGGGGTCACTTCGTATTCTTTGCCATCGACTTTCAATTTATAGTCGATCAAGAATTGTTGGAAGCTTTCCAAATGGATATAGATAACATTACGACCTTTAGCAAGTCCAAAGGTTTCAGGGTTTGGTTGAGCATAATGGCTAGCAACATACTCTTCAACCGGTTTCAGGTCAACTTCAGAAGCCTTTGAGCGTTCTTTATTGGCCATGTAAGTCTGGTTGGCACTGTAACCCAAAGGCAGGTAAACCAAGCGCACGAACCACATAGTAGTTGGAGAAGCCACGCGTTAACAATTCCGGACGGTCAATCTCTGCCAAGAAAAGGTTGGCAGAGAAGAGCATAGCAGAGAGCGAAGTCACTGCAAAACTTGCCCGTTTGTTAAAGGGACGGTGATCTAGTTTGACCAATTTCTTTAAGAAGAGGAAAGCTAGAATCGGGAAGTCTAAAATATAGATAATATCCCAGGGACGGAATAATTCTAAGGCTGCAGCTCCAAGACCAGCGGAAACCTTACTAGAGGCCAGCATGGTATTAACCGTTACGAAGTCAGTAAACTCACGATAATAAATCGAGTTGGAAATCAACCAGATAAATAAAATGACATAGATGCTAAAAGATAGCAAATAAAAGAGTTTGGTTCTCTTAATATAAAAAGCGAGACCGATGAATAAGAGGCTGAGTGGAATCGGGTTAATCACTGCAAGAAAAACCTGATAAAAGCCTTGAATATCTAGATTAAAGTCTACTGCATAGGCCCACATGGTTTTAAACCAATAAAGCAACAGTAGGGTAAAGACAAATCCTAGTCTGGTACTCATAGCATCGAGTATCGTTTTGGTAATTTTTTTCACAAAAATATACTTCCTTGCCTTATTTCCTAAAAATTTTCTTACAACAGTATACCATAATTTAAAACGTTTTGAAAACAAAGCAAGTAAATAATGATGTTAAAAAAGAGTATGGTTGATATTGGTAATCATTAGCTAAACAAAAGAAGTGAGATTGTTTAAAAAGATGGTGAATACTTCCTTGATAATAGGATTCTTAAGTAGGAGACTTTGTGAATTTTTGAAAATTTTGATACAATAGAAGTATGAAAAAGCTGACAATTAACCGACAAGTTGAGAAAAAAATCCATAAAGGTTATAAGATTTTAGAGAAGAGTGATTTTGAACAACTCCCTTTTGACAATGAGGTGGTCGATCTGGTCACAGCTTCAGGTCATTTTCTAGGGACAGGCTATCTTTCAGAGCAAAACAAGGGGCTTGGTTGGGTCATTTCTACGAAGAAAATCATCTTGGATCAGGCTTACTTTAGTTACTTATTTGCTGAGGCTAAGTCAAAACGTCAGTCTTATTATCAGTCGGAATTGGATACTGCTTTTAGAATTTTTAATCAAGAAGGCGACGGATTTGGTGGCTTAACCATTGATCTCTATGAAGATTATGCCGTCTTTTCCATTTACAATGCCTTCGTCTATCAAATCCGAGAGTTGATATTTGCAGCTTTTCAAGAGGTTTTTCCCGAAGTCTTGGGAGGATATGAAAAAATCCGCTTTAAGGATCCGGGTTATGAGTCGGCTCATCTATTTGGTCAAGAAGCTCCAGAGCATTTTTTGATTTTGGAAAACGGCGTTCGCTACCAAGTCTTTCTGAATGATGGCTTGATGACAGGGATTTTCTTGGACCAACACGATGTGCGTGCTAGTTTAGTAGATGGCTTAGCTGCAGGTAAATCCTTACTCAATATGTTTTCCTACACGGCGGCTTTTTTTCGGTAGCAGCGGCCATGGGCGGAGCAGTAGAAACAACCTCTGTTGATTTGGCTAAGCGGAGTCGCGAACTATCTGAAGCTCATTTTGTGGCAAATGGTCTAGCATTGGACCAGCACCGCTTTATCGTCATGGATGTTTTTGATTATTATAAGTATGCCAAGCGTCATGCCTTGACTTATGATGTGATCGTTTTAGATCCGCCGAGTTTTGCTCGCAATAAGAAGCGTACCTTCTCTGTTGCGAAGGATTATCACAAACTGATTGAGCAGTCCCTAGAGATTTTAAATCCAAAAGGAATTTTGATTGCTAGTACGAATGCTGCCAATGTCAGTCGGGATAAATTTAAGAAAGAAATTGAAAAGGGCTTCAAAGGCCAAAAGCATCGCTATATCAGTGAAGTAGGACTTCCAGCTGATTTTCAATACAATGAAAGGGAAGAAAGTAGTAATTACTTGAAAGTTTTTACGATTAAGGTGGATCAATGAAATTAGTCGTTTCTGTAATGCCAAGAAATTTTGAAGAAGCACAGGCCATTGATGCCAGTCGTTATCAGGATGCAGATGTCATTGAATGGCGTGCGGATTATTTAGACAAAAATGATATCTTACAAGTGGCGCCTGCCATCTTTGAAAAATTTGCAGGCCGTGAGATTTTATTTACGCTACGGACACGGGAGCAGGGAGGAGAAATTGAACTTTCTGGTGAAGAGTACGTAGCTCTTATCCATGATATCAACAACATCTACCATCCGGATTATGTCGATTTTGAGTACTTTGGTCATCAGGCCGAGTTTAATCAGATGATGGATTATTCCAATCTTTGCTTAAGTTACCATAATTTCCAGGAAACCCCTGAAAATATGATGGAGATTATGTCTGAATTAACCAGCTTTACACCGAAATTGGTCAAGGTATCTGTGATGGCTCATACCGAGCAGGATGTTCTGGATCTAATGAACTATACACGTGGCTTTAAGACGCTTAATCCAGAACAAGAGTTCGTTACCATTTCTATGGGGAAAATCGGCCGAATCTCTCGCATCGCTGCCGATTTAACTGGTTCTGTTTGGTCCTATGCTAGTGTAGGAGTGCAAAGTGCACCAGGTCAAATTAGCTTGTCCAGCATGCACAAGATTCGGGAGATCTTAGATGAAGATTGATGGCTATACGCGAATGGCGGCCGTGATTGCCAAGCCCATTCGTCATAGTATCTCACCCTTTATTCACAACCGGGCTTACCAATTAACCGCGACCAATGCAGTCTACCTTGCATGGGAAGTGGAAGAAGAACAAGTCGAACAAAGTCTTCAACAGTTACGGGTACTGGATATGTTGGGCGCTAATATTTCCATGCCTTACAAGAAAAAGGTCTTGCCATTTTTAGATCAGGTAGATGGAAGCGCGCAACTTATTGGTTCGGTCAATACGATTGTTCAGAAAGATGGTCGTTTAACAGGCTACAACACAGACGGACTTGGTTTTCTAAAGAGTCTCCCTAAGACTTTTTCGATAAAGAATAAGAAACTCGTCCTTTTAGGAGCGGGTGGGTGCTGCGACTGCTATTGTTGTAGAGGCTATTCGGCAAGGAGTTGGCGAGATTCATTTATTTGTTCGTCCAGAAAGCTTAGATAAGTATCAGGCTATCTTTGCTCCACTATCCGAAACTCTTGCTGTTTCAATTGTCCTTCATGACTTATCCAGTCGGGATCAGTTGAATGCAACGATAGAGGGGACGGATTTATTGATCAATGCTACAGGACTTGGAATGGACGGGTCTTCTCTCCCTATTCCGAAAGAGTTTAACTTTCCTAAAGAATGTCTAGTGGCTGATTTAGCTTATTTTCCTGCCAAGACACCATTTCTTCAATTAGCAGAAGAACAAGGGGCAAAAACCTTAAATGGTTTGGGAATGCTCTTCCATCAAGCTGCCGTTGCCTTCGAACTGATGACGGATAAAACTTTCCCGGAAGAGGAAGTCTGGCAAGCTTTGAAATTGGAATACCCAGATTATGTATTAGAAAAATGATGGAAGAAAACAGAAAAACTTAATCAAGTATGCTCTGTTTTCTATTTTTATACAATAGTGAAATTGTAATTTTTTTCACATGGATTTGAAAGGAGATCCTTATGAAGGTGAATGTTGATCTACCAAAGAATGGTTATGAGATTGTCATTGAGAATGGAGCGATCCAAAAGGTTGGAACCTGGCTCAGTCATTTATGGGAAGCTCAAAAAGTAGCAGTCATTACAGACAACCATGTAGGATCTCTTTATGCAAGTCAGGTGGTAAAAAACCTTGAAAGTGAAGGATTTACAGTGATTAGCTATGAGTTCCTAGAAGGAGAAGCTAGTAAAAATCTGACGACCGTTCAGAAAGTCTATGAATTTTTAGCGAAAAATGGGATGACACGATCAGACGGCATTCTCGCTCTTGGGGGTGGTGTTGTCGGTGATCTAGCAGGCTTTGTGGCTTCCACCTATATGCGGGGGATTCATTTCGTCCAAGTACCGACTAGTTTGACGGCTCAGGTTGACTCCTCTATCGGAGGTAAGACCGGAGTCAATACACTCTATGCAAAGAACATGGTAGGAACTTTTGCCCAACCGGATGGGGTATTGATTGACCCTGAAGTGCTGCGGACTCTTGGCAAGCGCGAGTTGATCGAGGGCATGGGGGAAGTCATTAAGTACGGTCTCATCGAAGATCCTGCCTTATGGGAAGAACTGGATCAAATGGATGGCTCCATTGAGTCTATTTATGAGCATGCAGAATCCCTGATTGCCCATTCCTGTCAAGTCAAGCGCAAGATGGTCGTCGAAGATGAGCTAGACCAAGGCATTCGCCTATATCTGAATTTTGGTCATACCCTTGGCCATGCGATTGAAGCAACAGCCGGTTATGGCCAGATTATGCACGGAGAAGCCGTAGCGATTGGAATGGTGCAAGTTACTAAGGTGGCAGAAGCTAAGGGATTGGTTCAAGCCGGTTTAACGCAGGCTATTCGTCAAATGTGTCAAAAATTTGGCTTACCAGTAGAATTCCATACTTGGGATAAGGAAAAGCTTTATCAGGCCTTGACCTTGGACAAGAAGGCAAGGGGCAATCAATTGAAACTCGTTTTGGTACCTGAAATTGGGACTTGTCAAATCCATCCAGTCCCGTTGGATGAAATGAGAGACTTCTTACACTAGAAAGCGACAAAGGAGATAGCATGCGTTATTTAACAGCAGGAGAATCACACGGACCACGACTTACAGCTATTATCGAAGGAGTGCCAGCAGGTCTCCCTTTGACAGCTGATTATATCAACGTCGAATTAAAACGCCGCCAAGGAGGCTACGGTCGTGGAGCACGGATGAAGATTGAAAGCGATCAGGTCGAGATCACCTCTGGTGTTCGCCATGGCTTGACCATGGGAGGTCCTATCACCTTGAATGTCACCAATCTAGACCATCAAAAATGGCTAGAAATCATGTCTGTTAGTGATGTGGAGGAAAAGAAGAAGGGGCTCCGGAAAATTACCAAGCCTCGTCCAGGCCACGCCGATTTGGTCGGTGGCATCAAGTACCGTTTCGATGACTTGCGAAATTCTTTGGAACGGTCATCGGCTCGGGAAACAACCATGCGGGTAGCAGTAGGTGCAGTAGCCAAACGTCTATTGGAAGAGATTGGGATTCAAGTAGCTAGCCATATCATCAATTTCGGAGGAATCGAGGTAGAGGTTCCGGAAAATCTAACAGTTTCCCAAATCAAGGAAGCGGTAGCTCAATCAGAAGTTTCCATCGTCAATCGAGAGCGAGAAGAGGAAATCAAGGCCTATATCGATAGTGTGAAGAAAGAAGGGGAAACCATCGGAGGGATCGTCGAAACGATTGTAGGTGGTGTGCCTGTCGGTCTGGGATCTTTTGTCCAATGGGACAAGAAATTGGATGCCAAGATCGCTCAAGGGGTTGTCTCTATCAATGCTTTTAAAGGTGTAGAGTTCGGGCTAGGCTTTTGAAGCAGGTCGTCGAAAAGGAGCAATACGTAACTGAAA